>TARA_B110000046_G_scaffold9191_1_pt1 | contig 37235 bp, 32 predicted proteins | sample TARA_B110000046 | Tara Oceans TARA_B110000046 (sample SAMEA4397157) | marine metagenome | biome: Polar Biome; feature: [DCM] deep chlorophyll maximum layer (ENVO:01000326); material: water (ENVO:00002006), including particulate matter (ENVO:01000060) such as... | depth 40 m
CAGATTTGATATTTACAGTGCCAGCGCTCAAAAATCTGGACATTATAACTTCTGGAGTGGTGCCGCCAAATCCTTCAGAATTACTGCTTACAGACCGCGTGTCAGACTTGTTTGCCGCTGTAAAAGAGTCTTATGATTATATTGTGGTAGACACGGCACCCGTAAACTTAGTAACCGATACCTTATTAATCGCCAAACATGCAGACCTGTTTATCTATGTGGCCAGAGCCAATTATATAGACAAACGCATGTTGGTGGTGCCACAGGCCTTATACACTGAAAAAAAATTACCCAACATGGCCCTTGTTTTAAATGACACGGACCAGTCTCGGGGTTACGGCTACAGTTATGGCTACGGCTATGGCTACGGAGAAGAGGCCGGCGCCGTTGGGAAAAAACCTTGGTATCGGAAAAAGTAACACATTTTTTAAAAGCATCCATTAGGATGCTTTTTTTTTATAGGAACTTTTGATTGTTGAACAACAGCTGCTGTATTCTTTTTAAATTTTTAGAACTGCCAATTGCAGGAAGCAGCTCCAAATGTCTTTGGTGGTGCACATCGCTGCCTACAAAATCATAGAGTCCCGCTTTTAATAAGCGCAGTGCTGTTTTTTGAACATTCTGACCATAGTGGGGGGTCAAGGCCAAGAGATTTAATTGAAACAAACAGCCTGCTTTTTTAAGGGCATGGTACTGTTCAAAATCTTGGTGGTAGAAGGCATAGCGCTCTGGATGTGCCAAGATGGGTTGGTAGCCTTTTAACTGTATCTGAAAAAGTTGTTCGTAGAGGTGTATCGGCGCATTGAAATAAGACATTTCTACCAAAATATAGCGGTCTTTGAGTACCAAGATATCTCCCGCTGCCAAGCGGGCTGAAAATACTTCGTCTAAAAGGTATTCTGCTGCAGCCGTAATGTAAATATCAGCAATGCCCTTCTCCTGAAGTGCCGCTTGCACTTCGGCAAGTTTTTGTAAAATAACGGCAGAAGAGTTGGGGTAGATGCTGCCCATAACATGTGGGGTGGTTATAAAATGATGCATGCCATACGAGCGCATCTTCAAGAGCAGCGCAATGGCATCTTCCATGTTTTTAGCACCGTCATCAATACCTGGCAATAAGTGCGAGTGGATGTCCACATACGCCGGGGTAAAAAAAGCAGTAAGAGGGATTTCTTTTTTCCTGAGGAAATACATGGGATAATTTTGTTTAAAAATACAATTTTCTGCGGAGGTAGCGGCCACAATAGCACAGGAGTCTTCCTTTTTTAGAGGGAAGGGCAGAAAAAAAACGAGAATGCTAAAAAGAGGGGTGATTTTAGCGTTTTATTCTCGGTTTTTAGTAAAATAGGTGCGGAAGACGCACTAATTTTTAACGAAAACGATTGAAGTTTTACCAGCTATTGCTCATTGTTTTTAGTTAGTATATATTTGAAATAAATATCATCTTATGATTTTAATTGCAGACGGAGGTTCTACAAAGGCAGATTGGATTGCCATCAATAGCAAAAAAGAGGAGGCTTTTAGAGTGCGGACCTTGGGTTTGAACCCTGCCGTGGTTCCAGAAGCAGAGCTAGAGAATAGAATCATAAACATGTTTCAATTGATGCACATAAAAGAAGAGGTTACTGAAATCTTTTTTTACGGTGCGGGCTGCGGAACCCCCATTCCTACCGCAATTTTAAAAAACACCTTAGAAACCATTTTTGTAAATGCAACAGTAGTGGTCGCAGAAGACCTGTTGGCAGCGGTATATGCTGCTACCGGAAAAGATCCTGCCGTTGTCTGTATTTTAGGAACGGGTTCTAATAGCTGTTATTTTGATGGGAAAGAGCTGCAAATGTTAGCGCCTTCTTTAGGATACATCTTAATGGATGAAGCCAGTGGTAATTATTTTGGGAAAAAATTAATTGTGGATTATTATTATAAAAAAATGCCCATTGACATTCGCTTAAAATTTGAAAAAGAATTTAATATAGATGCAGACCACTTGAAGAAACATATTTATAGAGAAGCAAATCCCAACATGTTTTTAGCAACCTTTGCCAAGTTCATGTTTGACTTTAAAGAAGAAAAGTATGTGAAGCGCTTGATCAAAAAAGGATTCCAAGAGTTCTTTAAATACCGCATTTTACCATACCAATTAAACCAAGAGACCCCCATTTATTTTATTGGCTCGATAGCGCATTACTTTAGAGATGTTTTAGAGAAGGTAGCCGCTAAAAATAACTTAAAAATTACAGGTGTTATCCAACGTCCAATAGACAACTTAGTGGCTTACCACAAGAATAATATTGGAGCTTAGCAGGGTTTTTTTTCGAGGAGCAATGCGCAACTGCGGATCATCCAAGTACGGGTACAATCCTTTCCAAACGCATGCCTCGAGAACCTTTGATGAGGATGCTGTGTGCCTTTATTGGTTGTGCAATTAGGTGTTCTTGCAAGGACTCAAAAGTTTTAAATTGTAGATTTTTAGTAGTGGTTTTGCTGAAGAGTGTACCTACATAGTAGGTATTCTCAAAAAAACAGCCGTCTGTAAAGTCCACAATTGCTTGGTGTTCCTTTTCTGCAGTGGCACCCAGCTCAAACATATCTCCTAAAATAACGGTTTGAAAGGTTGCCGGTAGCTTTGAGAAATTAGCAATGGCGGCTTTCATACTGGATGGATTGGCATTGTAGGCGTCTAAAATAAGTTGATTGTTGGCGGTTGTTAGTATTTGAGAACGGTTGTTGTTGGGAACATATCCAGCAATTGCTGTTTTTATCGCTTTTGGGGACACCTCAAAATAAAGTCCAATGGCGATGGCTGCTGCAATGTTGGAGTAGTTGTAATCTCCAATTAAAGTACTGTGTATTTCTACAGGTCCCAAAGTAACTTTTACAAAGGGAGCGGCGCTTTGAAATGCAATATTCTCTGGGAAATAAGTACGTTCAATACCTTCAGATTTTGAGATTTGCAGGGCATCCTTCGGATTGACAAAGGCGTGTTTGCTGTGGGCGCGTAAGAAAGCGTAGAGTTCACTTTTTCCCTGTATCACTCCTTCCAACCCTCCAAATCCTTCCAGATGTGCTTTTCCGAAGTTGGTGATATAGCCATAATCGGGTGCAGCAAGGGTGCATAGGAATTCAATTTCTTTTTGATGGTTGGCACCCATTTCTACAATGCCAATTTCTGTTTCCGGGGTCATGGACAGCAGTGTGAGGGGAACCCCAATATGATTGTTGAGGTTCCCTTGGGTTGCCGTGGTGGTGTATTTTTTAGAGAGTACTGCGTTGATGAGTTCTTTGGTGGTGGTTTTTCCATTGCTACCCGTCAAGGCAAGTATCGGTATTTTTAATTGTTTTCGATGGTACCTTGCCAAGGCTTGCAGCGTGTTCAAGACGTTGTCAACAAGAATTGTTTGTGGACCTGTATGATAGGCTACTTCGTCTATAACAGCATAGGATGCGCCTTTGGCTATTGCTTTATTTGCAAAGGTGTTTCCGTTAAAATTTGCACCTTTTAATGCAAAAAAAAGCGTGTTTTTTCGGATGGTGCGTGTATCTGTATCCGCGAGATAATAGGTTGAATACAGGCTGTAAATTTTTTCAATTTCCATATGCTAAATCTAAAAAAAAGCCTCATTGTTACAAAACAAGGAGGCTTTTATTTGTTATAAAAACACAGCTATCTGTTTGGGTTTCTAGTTGTTTTTGAGTCGTTATTATTCATTGGACCTAACTTATCAGTCACACATCTAAAACCAATGTAGTTGGTGGCCATATATTGGGGTAAATATCTTCGTTGTGCTGGGTCTAACCAGTACTCTCGGTCGGCCCAAGACCCTCCTTTGTAAACTCTTGTTTCGTCACTGATCAAGGTAGTTCGTTTTTTTGCATCTAAAACTCTTTCTATTTCACCGTCGTCATTCGTACTTCGTACTGGGTCTTTTGGTGAATTATACATGTTGTTGTTTTCCAAAGATTCTTTTTCATACCAGCGTGTAGAGCTTAAATCGCCATCGCCCATGTTGGCATTGTTAGACCGTGAGAAATTTCTTCTGTAAGTAGCATCTGTTTTTGTAATGGGAATGTATTTAATGGTCCCTGGAAGTTGTTTTGGCACTACTTTTCCATTGGGAAGTGTATCGTAAACGGTCGGTTTGTCATCTCCTGCAATGACCACTTTTCCCTCTGAATTAATCATTTTTTTAGTAAATATATTGCCTCTAAAATAATTAAAATCATTGGCTCCATTGTCAATGGTTGGTCGGTATACATCTGCAACCCACTCCGCAACATTTCCCGCCATGTCATACAATCCGTAAGCATTTGGTGGGTAGGATTTAATTTTTATGGTAATGGCAGACCCGTCGGAAGTCCATCCTGGCAATCCACTATAGTCTCCTTTTCCTTGTTTAAAATTTGCCAACTGGTCTCCACGATTCTTTCTGTTTGTTGCGCGGGTATATTTTTTATTCCAAGGATATTTTTTTCTACCTCGAATCATATTGTAATCTCTGTTCTCGACATTTGCTTTGGCTGCAAACTCCCATTCTGCTTCTGTAGGCAGTCTGAATTTTGATTGCAAAATACCATCAGATTTTGCAATTTTCCTTCCTTTAAATGCGTCTTTACCAGGTTTTGGTGCTCCCTTTTTTCTCAAAACTTGAACATCTACACCTTTTTTGTAAATGGTGGTATCTCCTTCGAAAAGGCGATCAGAATCATATAAAAAACGATCAGAATCAAAAAAGTTACGGGTAGAGTCAGATTCAAAGATATTTTTAATGTACCCTTCGTCTATTAATTTTTTAAGGTCTACAATATTAGTTCTCCACTTGCAATACTCATTTGCTTGCAACCAACTGATGCCTACCACAGGATAGTCAGCATACGCAGGGTGGCGCAAATAGTTTTCTGTCAACACATCGGTGTTTCCCAAACTCTTTCTCCAAACCAACGTGTCTGGCAAAGCGGCAGAGTAGACGTTTTTATATTTTTCCTCTGTAGGGGGAAAAACATCTTTTGTATACTGTAAATATAAATAATATTCAGAATTTGTGACTTCGGCTTCATCCATGAAAAAAGAGCGCACATGCAATTGTTTTGGGGTGGTATTCCAATCGAACATGACATCATCTTGTACTTGTCCCATGGTAAAAGAACCTCCTTCAACAGTTACCATTCCAAGTGGTACTTCTTGCTTTTCAAAAGAGCTACTTCTTAGGTAGCCTCCATTATTAGGGTCATTAAAAGAGAGGCCCGTTAAGCTGGACTTTCCGGAGAGTGCTCCGTTCTGAAACAGATTACAGTTTGTTAGCAGTAAAGTGACTGCGACTAAAAACGAGATGCTAAATATATTTTTCTTTTTCAATGAGAGAATTTTTTTAATCCTAATAAGAATGCAATTTACAATAAATATAATTTAGTGCAAGAAAAACATGTAATTAATGAATGCCTTTTCGAACACTTTCTTATAAACGAATGCATTTTGAATTTAGTATCACTTATATTTGCTCCTTGGAAAATATTAGTAGGAAATTCTCGTTATTTGAATATTATTTATGAAAAGATTTTATTTTGTACTCTTTCTGATCATGCTTGCACAAAGTGCAATAGCGCAGACAAACACTTCTGTATTAGCTGCTGGAGACTGGTACAAGTTTTCTGTGGATACGACCGGTGTCTTTAAAATTGATGGTGACCTTTTGCGAAAGATTGGAATCAGCACTTCAGGGCTAGATCCTAGAAATATTCAAATTTTTGGGAATGGGGGCCAACTGTTGCCGGTGTTGAATGGAGCGTTCCGATATGCGGATTTGCAAGAAAATTCCATATACGTTGGCGGAGAAGCAGATGGGAGTTTTGACAACAACGATTTTATTCTCTTTTATGCAAAAGGACCACACGATTGGGAGCTCAATACTGGGAATACAAGGCCAAAACACCGTCAAAATATTTATTCAGACAAGGCTTATTATTTTATAACCGTGGGGGCTTCTGCGGGAAAAAGAATTGTGCAGAAAGAGGCAAATACCAATGCCATAGAAACCCAAATAACTGTTTTTGATGATTTTACTTTTTATGAAAAAGAAGAGATAAATTTATTAGCGGCAGGAACTCAGTGGTTTTTTAATGATAATTTTAATATAGAAAACACACAAAGTTTTAACATTCCTTTTCCAAATGCATTGGTAAACACCGATCTTTTTGTGAGAGTAAGAGGGGTTAGTGATGGCGTATCTTCTTCTTCGATGGCCGTAAAAGTAAATGGGAATGATCTGTATACTCTTACATTCAGCGCTGTGAATCCAGGTGCTGGCGCAAAGGCGCGTGCTGCCGAAAGAAGTGGAGCTATAGCGAATAATAGTGCAGCAATACAGATAGAAATTTCCTACGACAATAATGGAAACCCTGCAGCCAATGCGTATTTAGACTTTATAGAAATTATTGGTAAAAAACAATTGTCGGCCAATGGAAAGCAATTTTCTTTTAGAAGTTTTGAGCAGTTGGAGGCTGCAGCTGATATAGCATACCAAATTAAAAATACAGAAAATATTTTTCAAGTCTGGGAGGTTTCAGATTTTTTAGCACCCAAAGTAATTTCGAATGAAGCAACGGGGGGCAACTTTGTTTTCACAGCGAAGGGAGGCAGCTTAACCGAATATATACTCTTAAGTTCTGATGATTTTTACACTCCAGAAACAGTTGAAAACGCGAAAGTTACCAATCAGAATTTACATGCTTTAAAAGGGATTAATTATTTGGTAGTAACTACAGCAGAATTGTCTGGGCAAGCCCAAGAGTTGGCAAATTATCACCAAAAAAATTCAGGGTTAGAGACAAAAGTGGTGCTTTTAGAAGAAATTTATAATGAATTCTCTTCGGGCGCTAAAGACATTACAGGGATTCGTGATTTTATAAAACACTTGTATGTAGCCGACGCTCCCAAAGCGGAGAAGCTGCAATATGTATGTTTTTTTGGAGATGCCTCCTATGACTATAAAGACAGATTGCCTGGAAATAACAACAGTGTTCCCGTAAAATTATCAGATCTCAGTTTTAATTTGGCAACTTCCTGGGTGACCGATGATTTCTTTGTCATGTTAGAGGCGGAAGAGGGAAGGATGTCATCTGGGCACACAATAGATGTTGTTTCTAGTAGAATCCCTGTGAATGGCAGTGCACAAGCGGCGGCAGTAGTGGCTAAAATTTTGAGTTACTATGAAGATGGAGCAAAAGGGGATTGGCGCAATACCATTACGTTGGTGGCAGACGACATCGATGACGCACGTTCGGATGCATCGATTCAACCAGGTGTGGAATTGATTGCAGATGCAATAAAAGAAAATAAACGTGTTTTTAATGTCAATAAGATTTATTTAGATGCTTATGTACAAGAGAATTCTGCTGGTGGAGAGCGCTATCCTGCTGTAAATAAAGCCATAACGAATGCCATTGAGAAGGGAACCTTGGTTTTTGATTATTTTGGGCATGGAGGGGAAGATGGTTTTGCTGCAGAAAAAATTCTAGAAAAAACGCAAATTAAAAGTTTTAACAATCCAAATACATTGCCTTTGCTCATTACCGTTACCTGTGATTTTTCACGCTTTGACAACCCAAGTAGAGTAACGGCTGGGGAACTAACCTTTTGGAATGAAACAGGGGGCGCGGCAAGTATGATTACCACGACACGCGAAGTTTTTATCTCAACAGGTCAGCAATTTAATGAACGCTTCATCGCCGCTTTGTTAGATTTTGACGATACTTCTGAGAACCTGTCAATCGCAGAAACCTTAATGAAGGTTAAGAATAAATTTTCCAGCTTTCAAAAGTTCTTTATTTATTCTTTTGGAGATCCAGCAATGAAATTGGCAGTAGCAGCGCCCAATGTTCGGGTGACTGAAATTATTGATGTTTACAATGACAATGCCCCCACAAATACGTTAAAAGCGCTTTCTAAAGTAAGGATTAAAGGGGTTGTTGATAATGATAAGGACAGTAGCAATGGGTTTTTAAATGATTTTACAGGCACAGTAGCGACCACAATTTTTGACAAGTATATAGATAAAACCACTTTGGCAAACGATGGGCATGGACGTCGAATGACTTTCGACACCCAAGATAGTAAGATCTTTCGAGGAAAAGCAGCGGTTGTTAAGGGCGTTTTTGCCTTCGATTTTATTGTTCCAAAAGATATAAAAATTGCACTCGGACCTGGGAAATTAAGCTTTTATGCGGAAAATGGTGTCCTCGAGAAAGCAGGCTATAATATTGATGTAATGGTGGGAGGGATTATCGCCAATCCACCCGAAGATACTACGGGACCTGAAATACAGGTGTTTTTGAATGATGAATCCTTTATCGGAGGTGGGAATACAAACGGCTCTCCAAATTTAATTGTGGCGCTCTCAGATATAAGTGGAATAAACACTTCTATTACTGCGGTAGACCACGATATTATTGGGATTTTAGATGAGGATACCCTTAATCCAATTGTGTTAAACGACTTTTATCAGACGGATTTAGATGACTTTACAACGGGAAAAGTGAACTACAAATTAAGAGACTTGGAGACGGGTCCGCATACGTTAAAAATAAAAGCGTGGGACACCTACAATAACTCGGCGACTACCACGTTAACTTTTGTGGTTGTGAGTGATGCTATTTTAAACCTAGAAAATGTTTTAAATTATCCCAATCCTTTTGTAAATTACACCCAATTTTGGTTCAATCACAACAAACCAAATGAGCCTTTAGAAGTGCAGGTGCAAATATTTACAATTGCTGGTAAATTGGTAAAAACCATAAACGAAGAAGTGCAAACTTCAGGTAATTTATCTAGGAGTATCTCGTGGAATGGGTTGGATGACTTTGGGAATAAAATAGGAAAAGGAGTGTATGTCTATAAATTACGCGTGCTTTCACGGGCAAGTAATTTATTTTCAGAGAAGTATGAAAAATTAGTAATACTTCAATAAAATATATATTTTTGCATTCATAGCAAACCACATTATAATAAAAGAAATGAGAAAATTAGGATTTTATGTATTGGTCAGTATTCTGGTAACTGTTGAAATTTCAGCACAAGAGGAAACGGCACAAACGGGAGGAATTACTACCGCAACGCCCTTTTTATTAATTGTGCCAGATGCAAGAGCGGGAGGAATGGGAGACATGGGTGTTGCTACCAGTGCAGATGCCTTTTCGTTGTTCCACAATCCAGCAAAAATGGCATTCAGTTCTCGCCAAATTTACGCAGGAATCACCTATTCTCCTTGGTTACGGAATCTTACAGATGATGTTTTTGTAGGAAGTGGTTCATATATCAACAGGTTTAGTGAAAATGCAGCTTGGGGAGCAGAATTTCGATATTTTTCTTTAGGACAGATAGATTTAACGGACAACCAAGGACAGTCCAATGGCTCTATAAATCCGAACGAATTGGTGGCTTCAGGCTCTTATTCTTTAAAACTAAGTGAAACATTTGCTATGGGAGTTTCCCTTAAATACATTCGTTCTAATTTAGCATTTAATGGCGTTCAAGGAAGTTCAATACAACCGATCAACTCCTTTGCTGTAGACGTTTCTGGATATTACCAGTCTTCAGAAGAATTCTATGGAGATTTTAATGGACGGTATAGAATTGGATTTAATATTGCCAACATTGGCCCTAAAGTTTCGTACACTCCAGATCAAGAAGATTTTATACCTACAAACTTGAAGTTTGGAGGAGGTTTTGATTTTATCTTAGATGATTACAATACGATTTCTACAACGGTAGAATTCACAAAACTTTTGGTGCCTACGCAAAGTGATTCTGACAAAGGTTGGATTGACGGGATGTTTAGTTCTTTTGGAGATGCTCCCGGAGGTTTTAGTGAAGAGATGAAAGAATTTACCTACGCTTTTGGTGCTGAATACCTCTACAACAATGCCTTTGCCTTACGAGGAGGTTATTTTCATGAAAATGAGGATAAAGGAAATAGACAGTATTTCACATTGGGTGGTGGCTTTAAAACCAACGCATTGAACATCGATTTGTCGTATTTGGTAAATGCTTCCGATGTGAACAATCCTTTAGAAAATTCATTGCGTTTTTCACTTTCTTTTGATTTGGGTGAAATTTATGAGTACTATTAAAAAATCGTTTTTTTTTTAGTAATTTTATACATACTAAGAGAGCAGTCCATATCGGCTGCTTTTTTTGACGGCCAAAGATAGCAGCAATCCCTATACCATAGCTGTACTTTTAGAAATAACAAATTGGAGGCAGTATGCCTTTTAAAAAAAAGGAGATCAAGAGATGAAAGAAATTAAAATAGCGATTTCAGCAATAGTGTACAATGACATTAGTGAACTTTCAGAAGCAGATCGCATGCTAATGGACAGCGCTATTAAAGCACGAGGAAATGCCTATGCTCCGTATTCGAATTTTCATGTGGGTGCGGCCTTATTGCTAGCAAATGGAGAAATAGTGCTTGGCAACAACCAAGAAAGTGCTGCCTATCCTTCTGGCATGTGTGCAGAACGCGTTGCTATTTGGAATGCAGGTGCAACATTTCCAGGGGTGGCCGTCAATGCTTTAGCAATTTCGGCAAGTTCAACAAACACCACAGTAGATAGAGCGGTAGGACCCTGCGGAGCATGCAGACAGACCTTGTCAGAGTTTGAGGTCAATCAAAACAAGGCGTTCCCCGTTCTTTTTATGGGAGCAGTTGGCGAGGTGATAAAAACACCTTCCTTACTTTCTTTACTACCCTTTTCTTTTGATAGTTCCTACTTATAGGGTTTTTTCGCAGATCGCTTTCCATACTTTTAAAGAGACTAAGAATTCCGTAACCATAGATTAGCGCTGTCAATTTTGTAGCTTGGACATCGTAATTACTTTTAAGAAAGAAAGTTTGTTTAGAAGGCTTATTTTCTATAAAAACAAATTTCAGTTCCCTTTAATGCATTGTTAATAGGTGTTTTAAAAATATTCTTTGCTTTTATGTTGGAATAGTATTTGGATACTGCTCCTTTTGAATGTCATCATTTGAGTATCTGTTGAGTTTGATTTAAATTTGCATTTTTGTACATTAGAACATTGATTCTAATTAAAAAAAAGAGTACATCGATATGATTTCATCAAAAATTATAGGAACAGGAAGTTTTATCCCAGGGATAAAAGTAAAAAACGCTGCCTTTTTAGCGTCCCATTTCTTAAATGATGATGGGAGTGATTTCCCTTCAGAAAATGAGGTGATCATAGATAAGTTTAAAAAAATTACAGGGATCTCCGAAAGGCGCTATGCCAAGGCGGAATATAAAACATCAGACATTGCCTTTTTTGCAGCACAAAAAGCAATTGAAGATGCAAACATAGATCCTGAAGAATTAGACTACATTATTTTAGCACATAATTTTGGAGATATTAACCAAGGAACGATTCAGGGAGATATGTTGCCAAGTTTGGCAACCCGCGTAAAGTATCGGCTGGAGATTTCAAATCCTAATTGTGTTGCATATGACATTCTTTTCGGGTGTCCGGGTTGGGTAGAAGGAGTAATCCAAGCACAAGCTTTTATAAAGGCAGGAATTGCGAAAAAATGTTTGGTAGTTGGTGCAGAAACCTTGTCACGTGTCGTTGATAAACATGACAGAGATGCCATGATTTACAGTGACGGAGCGGGGGCTTGTATTGTTGCAGAAACAGCAGATCAAGAGGCAGGTATTCTTAGCCACGCTTCGCAGACCTTTGCAAAAGAAGAAGCCTATTTTTTGTATTTTGGAAAGTCTTTCAATAAAAGTGAAGAGGAGAAGGTACGCTATATAAAAATGTACGGACGTAAAATATATGAATTTGCAATTACAAACGTACCTGCAGCCATGAAAACAGCCTTGGATAAAAGTGGGATTGCGATTGAATCGGTAAAAAAAATATTCATACACCAGGCAAATGAAAAAATGGATGAGGCCATTGTAAAACGTTTTTATAGATTGTTTAAAACGCCCGTTCCAGAAGGCGTGATGCCGATGAGTATTCACAAGCTAGGAAACAGTTCTGTAGCAACCGTGCCCACCTTATTAGATTTGGTATTGAAAGGGAATATCGAAAATCAAGAGGTAAAAAAAGGGGAGGTGGCCATTTTTGCATCTGTGGGTGCAGGAATGAATATCAATGCAATTGTATACCGTTTTTAATTCGAACGCAAAGCGACAAGTGCTAATTTAACAGCTTTACAATTTCGGAAGAAAGAATTCCTTTTTTAATTAAAAAAAACCTCCAAGCGAATCCCTATTTCTAAAATCAAAATATTATTTTTGCGCATGCAACAACACAACGTACTTATTTTAGATTTCGGATCGCAATACACACAACTAATCGCAAGAAGGGTTAGAGAATTAAATATTTATTGTGAAATTCATCCCTACAATCATCCACCTAAAAACCAAGGGGAATTCAAAGCAGTCATCTTATCGGGAAGTCCAAACTCTGTAAGAGGAGAAAACGTTTTACATCCAGACTTGTCAGAGATCAGGGGAAAAAAGCCGATGTTAGCAGTGTGCTATGGTGCGCAATATCTAGCGCATTTTGCGGGGGGTGAAGTGGCTTCTTCGAATACTAGAGAGTATGGTAGAGCAAATTTATCTTTTATTGAAAGCAATGAAATCTTCTTTGAAAATATTTCTCAGGGAAGTCAAGTATGGATGAGTCACTCAGATACCATCAAAGAACTACCAACCAACGGAAAGTTATTGGCGAGTACAAAAGATGTAGCAAATGCCGCATACAAAATTGAAGGGGAAGATACATATGCAATTCAATTTCATCCAGAAGTATACCACTCCAAAGATGGAAAGCAGCTCTTAGAAAATTTCTTAGTTAAAATTGCTGGGGTTGCGCAGACTTGGACTCCAGATTCTTTTGTGGAAAGCACGGTAGCAGCAATAAAAAAGCAAGTAGGAAACGATAAGGTTGTTTTAGGCCTGTCTGGGGGAGTAGACTCTACAGTAGCAGCGGTGTTATTGCACAAAGCAATCGGTAAAAACTTGTATTGTATTTTTGTGAACAATGGTTTGTTGCGTAAAAATGAGTTTGAAAGCGTACTTACCCAATATGAAGGAATGGGATTAAACGTAAAAGGAGTAGATGCTTCTGCACGTTTTTTAACCGCTTTAGTAGGTTTGACAGATCCTGAAAAGAAAAGAAAAGCAATTGGAAATGCATTTATCGAAGTTTTTGATGATGAAGCAACCCAAATTACGGACGTTACCTGGCTGGCACAAGGAACTATTTATCCAGATGTAATTGAATCGGTTTCTGTAAATGGAGGCCCTTCAGCGACTATAAAAAGTCATCACAATGTAGGGGGGTTGCCAGATTATATGAAATTGAAAATTGTAGAGCCTTTGCGCATGATTTTTAAAGATGAAGTGCGCAGAGTAGGGGCTTCTCTTGGTATTGATGCAGAGTTGTTAGGACGCCATCCGTTTCCAGGTCCCGGTTTAGGAATTCGTATCTTAGGAGACATCACAGCTGAAAAAGTACGAATTTTACAAGAAGTAGATGCGGTCTTTATCAATGGATTAAAAGAAGATGGTTTGTATGACAAAGTTTGGCAGGCCGGAGCGATGTTACTTCCCGTAAACTCTGTTGGGGTCATGGGCGATGAAAGAACCTACGAAAAAGTAGTGGCTTTGAGAGCGGTAGAAAGTACCGATGGAATGACAGCAGATTGGGTAAACTTACCGTATGAGTTTTTACAAAAAGTATCTAATAAAATAATAAATCAGGTAAAAGGTGTGAACAGAGTTGTGTACGACATCAGTTCAAAACCACCGGCAACTATAGAATGGGAGTAAAAGATATGAAGTACCTTAAAGGCATTGTTTTTTTCTGTATCCTAACGTTTACTGTTTCTTGTGGTCAACAGAAAAAATACGTTCAGTATCAACTGAAAGAAGGGGAGACCATGCGCACGATCGCCAAAAGATTGGAGATGAAAACAAAGGATTTGCTGCGTTTAAATCCGGACGTTGGCAGAAAGCCAGAAGTAAATACCTTCATTGTAATTCCCAATAAGAAGGAAAAAAATAGTGGTGTGCACCGAGCAGTGATCTCAAAAACTGACTCAGCAATTAGTGCACAGGAACCTGCAGACACGCTTTTCATTTCTGAACGTGAAAAGCAACGAAATCTTTTAGTTGAAAGCTTGGAAATGGAGTTTAAAATCCATGAGGTTGTAAAAGGAGAAACCGTATACAGCCTGTCAAGATTTTATGAGGTTACGGAAGCAGAATTAAGTGCGTTAAACCCGGAATTATTAGAAGGCTTAAAGTTGGGGCAGTTCCTAAAAATAAAGCCAATATCGGCTGTTCTTGATGAAGAACAGTTGCTTTATAAAGACAAGATTAAAGCCGGTGTAGTTATAAAAGCAGCAATTATGCTTCCTTTTAGAGCACAGGAATTAGACACACTTTCTGGCGATGCTATTTTTGATACGAGTAGGTTGGCTAATATTGTGACCGATTTTTATTTGGGGGCAGAGCTGGCGATAGACTCGCTGAGAAGTCAGGGTGTTGCAATAGCATTAACTGTTTTTGATACGGAAAGGAACGGGACTAAAATTGACGAAATTCTTGCAGAAAATGACTTAAATGCGCAGGACGTGATTATCGGTCCTTTATACTCAGAGGAGATTCAAGTAGTAGCTGCCACCATAGCGGTGCCTATTATTCTCCCAGTATATTCCAAGAGACAGGCAACGTTTAAAACGGGAGAAGTCATAAAAACAGCGCCCAGTAAAAAATTATTTAGAGCAGAATTACTAAGTTATATTGAAGCGAATTTTGTAGATGGAAATATCATTATCGTGGGTGATAGTTTGCCCGAATCTCTTGAGAATTCATTAAAAATTCAACAGGTATTAGCGCTACAAGATTCAATAGCTACTGTGCATTTGATTACTCCTGAGGAAGGTTATATTAAGAAAGAGAAATTTATTGAAGCGGCATTGCCAAACACTAAAAATATTGTGGTGCTGACCACCAATGACGATGTAATTGTAGCGAGTGCCATTAATAGTTTGATCAGTTTGCCAGAAGAGACTTCGGCAACTGTTTTTACTTTTGACAAGACCAGTGCTTTTAACAAGGTAGACAACGCAAAGCTTGCACAGTTAGGCTTTACTTTTGTTACCGAAGAATATGGAAAAGAAGATGGATTTAAGGCAATGGCTTTCAATACAAAATATTTGGCAAAAAACGGTGCATGGCCTTCTTCGTATGCAACAAGAGGTTTTGATGTTACCTATGATGTCTTAGTGCGCTTAGCTTCTGGGGAAAGCTTAAAAGATACTTTCAAGGAAGGGTATTCGTACCGCGTGGAAAGTAAGTTTGACTATAGGAATGAAGCTGCAGATAATGCGCAGAATACGGGTTTGTTTATTGTGAAATACAATGCAGATCTTACGTTGACAAGAATAAAATGATAGGGCACTTTTAGAGATAAAAAAAACCGATGAAACTTAGTGTCATCGGTTTTTTTTATGCGATTATAAGTAGCTTTAAATCTTTTTCATTTGCTGCTTCATCATTTGCATTTGTTCTTTGAGCATGCCGTTTTTGTCTAATTTTTTAGCTTCTGCCATTAAATTTGTCGCTTCGCGCTTACGTCTCTTAGTCATTGAAATTCCTGCCAACTGCAATTTTACCATCGCCATATCGTGGTCCATAGACAAACCTAGTTTTACGGCTTTACGCAAGTACTTCTCGGCTTGTGTGATATTCGTCTGGCTCAACATAATACCATGCAAGTAATTGTAATATCCTTGTTGTTTTACGGTTAAAGCAGTTTCTGGGTTTTTAATGTAGTCCAACCATTTTTTAGTCCCTGCAAAGTTTTGCTTTCGCAGCTGTAAAAAAGACAAGAGAATGAATTCATTTTTAAAATAGAATAAAACAAAAAGTCCTGCCAATAGGAGGATAGAAATTCCATTCATAATATGCACTTTGCTGAATTCATAGACTGCCCAAACAGCAATTAAACCGGCTATAATTAATTTTATATTTTTGTGAAACATAGGTTGTTTTATTTTCTGATCTCCTGCTTATCTGAGAAGTGTTGATTTATTTATTGTGACAAAAATACATTTTCTTCTGAAAATACTGCAGTACTTCTCTTTAAAATTAATTTTTATAATATTTTTTATATTTAATAAAGGCCACAGTTCCTAAAATTGTTATAAACCCTAAGGAGTAATACACAGAAGCGGGCGTAATCACCCGGTCTCCACTGGCATAAGAATGCAATCCAGAGAGGTAAAAATTCACACCGAAATAGGTCATCATAATAGAGGCATATGCCAGGACAGACCACAGGTTAAAGGTATAGCGTCCTCGCAATCCAGGAATCAAACGCATGTGCAACACAAAAGCATAGACCATAATAGAAATAAGTGCCCAAGTTTCTTTTGGATCCCACCCCCAATAACGTCCCCAACTTTCATTGGCCCACATCCCTCCTAAAAAGTTTCCAATGGTAAGCATGATCAATCCAATAGTCACCGCCATTTCATTAATCACGGTAATTTCTTTAATATTCAAATCCATTTTCTCTTTATTCTTCTCATTGGTAAATGCCATCAAGAAGAGTGCGAAAATACCTAAAATCATTCCTAGAGAAAAAGGACCATAACTGGCAACAATGATAGAAACATGGACTAAAAGCCACCAAGAGTTTAAAACGGGTTGCAGGTTCGCAATGGCTGGGTCTAGCCAGTTTTGATGCGCAAAAGTTAAGATGATTGCTGTTAGAAATGTAGTTGCAGTGAGTGTTAATGCAGATTTTCTTCCAAAGAAAATCCCAAATAACATAGTGGCCCAAGCAACGTAAATGATAGATTCGTAGGCATTACTCCAGGGTGCATTTCCACTAATGTACCAGCGCGAAATCAATCCTAATGTATGGAAGACAAAAAGTCCTAGTACAATGAAAGTTAATACTTTTACGATCGTATTGATCCATTTTTTAGAATTAAAAATTTGCCAGATCACAAAAATGATTAGAAATAAACTCGCAAATCCATAATAGTTAGCAAGTTGCTGAAAAGGTTGTATCTTATTATATGAAATCTCTAAAGCAATGGTTTTTTTTGTCGGGATTACTTCCGCTCCAAATTTTCGTTGAAAGGTTTTGATTCCCTCTAAAATTTTATTGGCTTCGCCATAGTCATTTGTTTTCTTCGCTTTCTGCAAAAATTGAATATATACCGGTAAAGATTGGCGCACAAAAACAGAGTCTGTTCCTTTGAAATTGGCAGTCGAGGTTTCTGGTTGAGAAACCCAGGTATTATTCTCGTCACCGGGAACGGGGTAGATTTTTAAAATTCCTCCACCAATAGCACTGTATAATAATCCGACTCTTTTATCAATTTTAATAATGTCTTTTTCAAATTTATTTTGCACTTTTTTCTTTTGTGCTTCTGCAACCTTTTCTTTGATTTTATAGGTTCCTCTTGGCGTTATAAAATTTGATAAAGCCGCGTACTTGGCGGTGTCGGAAACTCCTATAAGTGCCCTGATCTCGGTGTTTTTTGCTTCTAAATAGACAATAGGAACTTCAAACCAAAGTCGGGGATTTTCTATGATGGATAGTAAAACCTGACTGGGTTCCATATTTTTAAATTGTTCGGTTTTACTGACTTTTCGAACCAATTCAGAAGCAAATGTATGTGCTGGCTTCATGCGGCCACCTGCATCTTGAATTACTAATTTATTGAAGTTTTCGGCATGTTGTACATCCACCATGTTGGCCTGTAAAATAGAATCTATCTGGTGGTTGGTAATTTTCTTATTTTGATGGTTGTTGTCCTGTTGCGCAAAGGTAAAAGCAGATAGGAACAAGGCCATAACAATAGACATGGTCAGTTTCTTTTTCTTGATTTTCTGCAAGCTCTTCTTTAAAACATCAAAACGTGTGTGTTTTGCAAATAGAATCGTAATCATACCGATGTACAACAAAGAGTACCCTAAATACGTCACAAAAGTTCCGAGGAAATCATGGTTTACAGAAAGATGTGTTTCTTCTTTTCCGTCAGACAAGTCGTAACTTGCTTGGAAAAACTTATAGCCTTTATGGTCTAAAATATGATTCATATAAATTTTATAATCAAAGGTTTCTAAAGGATCAATCACCGTCACTTCACTGGCATAGGCTGCGGCACTCTCAGAACCTGGGTATTTGTCTAATTGAAAATCGTTTAATTTAATACTAAAAGGAGTTTCTAAAATTTTCGCACCATAGAGCAATCGAAAATTCAAATCGCCAACTTGCACTTCTTTAGATCCGTCAGTATTAAATTTTCCTCCAGTTAATTCTACGCGTTCTCTTTCTGTATCTGTAATAATATCCAAGATGATTACGTCCTGTACCTCATTATTTTTAGGGCCACTAACCGTGGTCATAATTCCTCTTTCTGAAGGTCTAGGAATTACAAATTGCATTTCTCCAATATTGTGAAGTGTCAAGTACTGAAAATCTTGTAGGGAGTCTTTTACAATTTTCCCCTTTTCTTGATCTGCCATTCGGAACCAGTCTCCCGCATCTTTTGAGAGCATTTGTAGAACACCATTTTTTTCTGTGAAACTGATCGAAGCATTGTTTTCTTCGGCATCAAAACCCACTAAAATACCATGAATATTTTGAATGGTTCCTTTTTCTATCCAATGTTCATGGCGGGTTCCGTCTGAAGATTCCACAAAGAACAGATGGTCAATACCATTTTCATTTTCAAGTAATTTTTTTTCCGCCCACGGAACATAAGAAACCAATTCAAATTTAAAGTCAATATTTTTTTCTTTTGTTTTAAAGCGATCCGAGTGCGACCAAGAATTGCTTCCCCAAGCAGACAGCATGATGGGACTATTGATTGCTGGTTTTTGAGTATTCCCATCGTCTACAACTGCGTTTAAATAAGTAGTTTCGCTTAAAAATTTGCTGGTAGTTTCTCCTTCTTCAATAATCATAATTCCTTCGTAACCCACATAACGCGTGATTCCAGCACCCACTAAAATTAATAAGAAGGAGGTATGGAACATTAAAACAGGCCATTTTTCTTTTCGAAGTAAGCGATACCTAAAGATGTTCCCAAAGAAATTAATAATGAAGAAACCCATGATTGCTTCAAACCACCAAGCATTGTAGACAAGTGCTTTGGAAGTCTGGGTGCCAAAATCATTTTCTATGAAGGTAGCAACGGCCATTGCGGCAGCATATACTATAAATAGAACGGCTGTTAATCGAGTAGAATATAGAAAATTGAAAATTTTTTTCATTCTTTTTAATTGCTTTTTAAAGGAGTTGCAAATTTAAGCATAAAAGCACAAATGCTCTTCTAGATACACGTATTTTTAAGTATTAAAGTTTTCATAAAAAGAGCTCTTTTATTTTTTAGATTGGCACGGTACTTATTCAGGTACACTGTCAATTAAGATACGAAGCATGTCGATGGCAGCTTGTGCTATTTTAGTTCCTGGGCCAAATATTCCAACCGCACCGGCATCAAATAAAAATGGGTAGTCTTGGGCTGGGATTACCCCACCAACAATGACCATAATATCTTCTCGATGGTGCGCTTTTAGCTCTGCGATTACTTGAGGTACTAATGTTTTGTGGCCCGCAGCTAAGGAAGAAATTCCTAAAATATGGGCATCATTTTCTACTGCTTGTTTCGTTGCTTCTTTTGGTGTTTGAAAAAGAGGGCCAATATCAACGTCAAAGCCCAAGTCTGCATAGCCCGTGGCTACTACTTTGGCTCCTCTGTCGTGTCCATCTTGCCCTAATTTGGCAATCATAATTCTTGGACGCCTTCCTTCTAACTCCGCAAAAGTATTGGCCATCTCTTTAGCCTTTTTAAACAAAGGATCTTCTTTTATTTCTTTACTGTACACGCCTGATATGGTTTGATGGATTGCTTTGTGTCTTCCAAACACGAGTTCTAAAGCATCTGAAATTTCTCCTAAGGTAGCTCTATTTCTAGCCGCATTTACTGCAAGTTCTAGTAAGTTTTCTTTCCCCGAAGTTGCAGCGGCTGTCAAAGCGTTCAGTGCATTTTCGACATTTTTTTTATTGCGTTGCGCTTTTAATGCGGTGAGTCTTTCAATTTGAGAGGTGCGCACAGCTTCATTGTCAACTTCTAAAATATGTAAAGGGTCTTCTTGGTCCAGTTCGTATTTGTTGACACCAACAATTACGTCCTGGCCACTGTCAATTTTTGCTTGTTTTTTTGCAGCTGCCTCCTCAATTCTCATTTTAGGAATGCCCTTTTCAATGGCTGCTGTCATGCCTCCCAATGCTGCTACTTCTTGCATCAATTTCCAAGCTTTGTGTGCGATGTTTTCTGTACGCTTTTCAACCTCGTGACTTCCTGCCCAAGGGTCTACTGTTTTTGTAATATGTGTTTCTTCCTGCAGATATATTTGTGTATTTCTTGCAATTCTTGCAGAAAAATCTGTGGGCAGTGCAATGGCCTCATCAAGCGCATTTGTATGCAGGCTTTGAGTGCCTCCAAAAGCTGCAGCCATCGCTTCTATTGTTGTTCTGGCAACATTGTTAAAAGGATCCTGCTGCGTTAAACTCCAACCACTCGTCTGACAATGTGTTCTGAGTGCAAGTGATTTTGGATTTTTTGGATTGAATTGTTTTACAATTTTTGCCCACAGCATTCTTGCTGCTCGTAATTTGGCAATTTCTGTAAAATGGTCCATTCCAATCGCCCAGAAAAACGACAATCGCGGAGCGAATGCATCAATATCCATTCCTGCCGCAATCCCTTTTTTTATATATTCTAATCCATCAGCAAGCGTATATGCCAATTCAATTTCCGCGGTGGCACCAGCTTCTTGCATGTGGTAACCCGAAATAGAAATAGAATTGAACTTCGGCATTTTATGACTGGTATATTTAAAAATATCGGCAATAATTTTCATGGAAGGTGCTGGTGGATAAATATAGGTATTGCGCACCATGAATTCTTTTAAAATATCATTTTGAATGGTTCCCGAGAGTGCTTCTAGGGAAATACCTTGTTCCTCTGCGGCTACAATATAAAATGCTAGAATGGGAAGTACGGCGCCATTCATAGTCATAGAAACGGACATTTTATCTAAGGGAATCTGATCAAACAACACCTTCATATCTTCAACAGAATCAATTGCAACGCCTGCTTTTCCAACATCTCCTTGCACGCGCTCATGGTCAGAATCATAACCTCTATGTGTTGCCAAATCAAAGGCAACAGAAAGTCCCTTTTGACCCGCTTCCAAATTTCTTTTGTAAAAAGCATTGCTTTCTTGGGCGGTAGAGAATCCAGCGTACTGCCTAATGGTCCAGGGTCTTCGTACAAACATGGTAGAATAAGGACCTCTTAGATTAGGGGCGATACCCGCAACAAAACCTTCATGCCGAAAGGCTTCTTTTTTAGGAGTGCTTTTTTTAGAAAGAGATATGTTTTGAATTGGTTTTCTACTCATTTTCTAAGGGTATTAAACAGCATGCCTTTCGCCGTTGGGAATTATTTTATACATTGTTTGCGCGCGATGATCCTTTGATAGTGTTTCTACAATGGACTTATTTCCTGCTGTAATCTTTGTTTTTCAAGATTTTCGGAAAGCCTTTTTCTGATGATTGGTGGGAGTAATGTTTTTATATTCCGCTGCTTTACAAAGGGGTCTAATGTTAGGTTTCCATGCATAAAATTCTCTTTATTGGGGTACAAGTTTGCCCCCAATAAAACGAGTTCTTTGTGACGAAATTGTGTGTCTTCTTTGCGCGCACTTTCTTTTATTTTTCGTTGAATACTGCCCTCTTTTAGTTGTTTTAAAAAACCACCACCCTGTTCTATTTGTTTAAAGATAGTCAAAGCCTTCTCTGCCATTTGTGTGCTAAGGGATGCGATGTAATAACTTCCTTCAGCGAAGTTTTGTGCCTCTTGAAAACCACTTTCTTGTTGCAATATTAATAGCTGATTTCGGGCAATCCGCTCCCCAAATTCATTTTTTTCTGCGTAAATATGATTGTAAGGAATATTAGAAATTGTATCTGCACCCCCTAAAATAGCACTCATACATTCAGAGGTCGTCCGCAACATATTCACATTGTAATCATAGATGGTTTTATTTCTGGTGGCGGGTTGCACAAAAATATGCGCTTCTATATTTTCAATACCATACTCTTTTAAGAGTGCTTCCCATAAAAGACGAAAAGCTCTGAGCTTTGCGATTTCATGAAAATAATGACCCGCAACAGAAAATTGAAAATGGATTTTATGGGCATTTTCTGCCCCAAAATGATTTAAATATTCATTGGCATGTGCCAAAGAGTAGGCAAGTTGCTGCACCATATTGGCACCTGCGTTTTGATAAAGATCTGCAGAGACCGCAATGGAGTTGTCTGTGGAAGATACGATCTTTTCTAAGTGGCGATAATCTTCTTTTAAACTTACAAACCAATTCCCTACTTCTGCAAGACTCCCTAAAATATCTATTTGAAAATAGCAGTGTTTCGCTTTGCTAAATTTTTCGATTTCAGCAGTAAACGCTGCATCTAAAAAATTAAACTTAAAGTAAACTTTTAATGCTGTGAGGTCTGCTCCTTTCAATAAAACAGCAGGATCAAATTTTCTTTTTGAAATAAACTGTATAGCAGTAGCACCTCTTTTCAAGGCATCTAGTAGCAGGAGGTTCTCTTCTTTCTCGTTAGTGATATGAATGGTCTGACAAATTCTAAAGCCTTCTTCTGCAGCAGTTGGTTTCTGATACGTTGTGTCTTCTTTGGTGTAAAATGGCTTTACCGTGATCCCTTCATTTGTTTTCCAAAGTAGTGTATCATTATAATCTTCACCTTTTAAGTCCACTTGAATTTTTTGTTTCCAAGCAGCAGGTGAGATTGCTTCAAATTCGCTAAAAAGGAAATCACTCATTATTTTTGTAGGGTATCAAATTCTATGATGTAAATATCTTCGTTCTCTTTTTTCATCAGATAGGTTTCTCTCGCAAAACGTTCTAATTGTAAGGAATCCCCTAGCTTATCAATGGTTGCTTTATCCGAAGCTATTTTTAACTGATAAAATGAAATTGTACGCTCCAAATCCTCTATTTCTTTATTAAATTTTCGGTGTGTGAGGTACGAGTTTTCGTCAAAAAATAACATCCATACTAAGAACGGAATAAAAATTAAGACAAAGGTGTTCGTCAAAATTTTAAATACTTTTTTATTTTTTATGCTTTTTAATGACATCGCTATAATCGTTCATTTATAACTGTTCTTACAATATCGATGGCAACGTTATTAAAGCGATCATTCGGAATAATTAAATCTGCAAAATTCTTAGTAGGCTCAATAAATTGCTGATGCATCGGTTTTAATGTGGTTTGATACCTGCTCAAGACTTCATCAATATCTCGACCTCTTTCTGTAATATCTCGCTTTAGCCTTCGGATTAGACGTTCATCTGTTTCTGCATGTACGAATATTTTTATATCAAATAAATCTCTTAACTCTTTGTTGTTAAAAATGAGGATGCCTTCAACGATGACTACCTTTCTTGGATGTGTTTTTATCGTATCTTTTGTTCTATTGTGGGTTACAAATGAATAAACCGGCTGGTTGATGTTGTTTCCCGCTTTTAACGCTTTTAGATGTCTTATAATTAAATCAAAGTCGATGGCTCTCGGATGGTCAAAGTTAATCTTGGCCCTTTCTTCATAGGGCAAGTTATCCGTTTCGTTATAATATGAATCTTGGGAAATTACACAGACTTCATCTGTTGGTAATTGTTTTATAATTTGATTTACAACGGTGGTTTTACCACTTCCAGTTCCACCCGCAATTCCAATAATGAGCATAGAAATTTATGATTTTGATACAATTGTTACTTTCGGAAGTAAAGATATTATAAAAAACTAAATTTAGAGGCTATCTGGGTTTTTTTTAAAGTGACCACAATGTTGTTTTACGATGCGGTAGGATGTGCATAAGTCCATGTTTTTTTAATGTATTTATAGCAGTAGTAAAAAGGAGTAGAGGTGTTGATTGTCACTTTTTCTTTGAAATGAAAAAGCTTCAAAAATAAATTTGAAGCTTTTCAATAAATAGAGCCGATGGAGGGACTCGAACCCACGACCTGCTGATTACAAATCAGCTGCTCTAGCCAGCTGAGCTACATCGGCTATTGTTTTTCAGAGCGCAAATTAAATATAAAATTAGATCATTGCCTAACTAAAAATGATTTATTTTTTGTACAATAAATAGGAATCCTAGCGTCACTTTTCTTTAGCGAAGAATTCCCGTTTTTGGAACATGTGTAAATTAGAGTGCGGTATTTTTTAACTAACTGGAGGCTATGTTTTTATGGAGTTATTTTGCAGAACAGCGCGTGATACTTTAAATTTTTTACGGATACTTAACAATAACATTAAAGTGAAATAAGCGGTACACTAAGATCGTTGGGCATTTTAAAATTCTTTTAGTGAGCTCCTTCTTGTTGCGAGATTAGGTGATTTTTAGGGAACTAATTTCCTGCAGAAACAAAAGACATTATACGTATTTATTGCAATGCTTCTTTGTAAGTAGATAAGCATCTTTCTCGTGCTTCTTTGTGGTCTACCATTTCTTTTGCATAGGTGAATTCTTGAAAATCAGGAACCCATTTCTTGATATATATTAAGTCTTTGTCGAACTTTTTAATTTGGGTAGTTGGATTAAAGATTCTAAAATAGGGGGCGGCATCTACTCCAGAGCCTGCAACCCATTGCCAATTGCCGACGTTGCTTGACATTTCATAATCGTGCAACTTTTCTGCAAAATAAGCTTCTCCCCATCTCCAGTCAATTAACAAGTGTTTACAGAGAAAACTACCTACCAACATCCGAATTCTATTGTGCATAAAACCAGTTTTATTTAACTGACGCATTCCAGCATCAACTAAAGGGTAGCCTGTTTCACCTTTGCACCACTTGTCAAATTCAGCTTCATTATTACGCCAATCGATGCGATCATATTTTGGCTTGAAAGCACTTTTTGAGGTATGTGGGAAGTGCCAAAGAATCTGCATGAAAAATTCTCTCCATATTAATTCTTGCCAAAAAATTTCATTCTTCTCTGAAATTGCTTTCGCTATCATTTTTCGAACACTCACCGTTCCAAAACGCAAATGAGGTCCTAGTTTTGAGGTAGAATCCAGTGCAGGAAAATTTCTGGTTTCTTCATAAGTTTGAATCAGCTTTGGTGTTACCGTATATTTTTCAATTTTTTGTGAAGCGGGCTCGAAGCCAAGAGCTGCTAAACTTAAATTTGGCAGGTTGGTGTCTTGAATTAAATTTTTCAGGAAAGAGCTTGTATAGTAAAAATCCAGATGAAAGGTTTTAAATTTTTCTTTCCAAACTTTCATAAAAGGAGTGTACACCTTATAAGGCAAGCCATCTTTTTTTACGACCTCATTTTTTTCAAAGATAACCTGGTCTTTAAAAGTTTCAAATTTAATAGCATTTTTTGTTAATAATTCTTCAATTTGCTGATCTCTTTCGGTAGCATAGGGCTCATAATCTCGATTTGTGAAGACGGTGTCTATCGTATATGCTGATGCTAATTTTTTAAAAATTTCGGTAGGTTTTCCATAAAGCATGGCAATACCACTGTTGTGTGTTTTCTTTAACGTGGCCCGCATCTCTTGCAGCGTTTCATATATGAAATTGAGACGCGCATCTTGTTTTGGAAGTTTTGTTAAAATGTCTTCATCGAAAATAAAAACAGGAAGTACTGGATGCTCACTTTTTAAGGCATTGTAAAAACCTACATTATCATCCAACCTCAGATCTCTTCGGAACCAAAAAATATTTACCGATTCTTTCATTTTTTATAGGTGCCAAAAAGTTCTTCTAGTTTTTGCTGTCGGTAATTGAAAATTTCTTCCAATTTAGGTTTTACAATAAAGGGATGAGCTATTTGACCCAAAAGACCTAAGGGAACTTTATAGTCAATTATATCTTCCATTTCTACGCCACCATCTATCTCTTTTATAAAGTGTTTGTGATGCCAAAGTGCATAGGGGCCATACATTTGTTCATCTACAAAGTATTTTTTTTCTTCAATATGGGTGATTTCAGAAACCCATTTTGTTTTAATGCCTAAGAGCGGTGTCACGATGTATTGAATAATTTGACCTGTATATAAAGGTCTGTCTATATGAGAGACAATATTAAAACTCATATAGTCCGGAGTAATAATCTTTAAGTTTTTCGGGTTAGATAAAAACTTCCACGCGGTGTCTACAGAAATCGGCAGTTGTTGTTTTTTATGGAGTGTATATATTTTCATTTTTAATTTTGGACTAAAATATAAAGATTTAAAGAGGTGGCAATGCATAGCCAAATCAGATATGGGATCAATAGGTATTTGTAATTACCAAGTTTTTTACTCCCTCTAAAATAATAAATAAATAGGAGTGCGGTTAATAAAACAAGAATAATGAAAGCGAAAAGGATACGATGTTGGTTGAAAAACACATAGTTCCAGCTTACGTTTAATATAAATTGAATGAAAAAGGCTATTGTCTGTTTTCTTGTATTTTCGACCGTAAATAATTTCCCTAAATAGACAGCGAAAAAAAACATGACCAGGGTCCAAGCGATCCCAAAAATGAAACCTGGAGGTGTCCAAGGCGCTTGGTTTAGCTCAGTATACCATTCAGAAAGAGGGCCTCCATTCATGAGCCAGCTGCCAATAGCCAAACCCCCAAAGTTTAGGATTAAAAAAAGTAGGGTGTTTCGCAATTGCTTCATTACTTATGCCCCCTCCTTTAAAGCTTCTATCTCTTTGAGAATATCGTCTGCTTCTTTGTATTTAGAATCACTATCAGTTCTATTAATAGATTGCAGCTTGTAGGCCGCCTCCATTGTTTTTTTATATTTTTCTTGAAGTTTGTCTGCTGCTGATTTTTTCTTAAATATTCCGAACATAACTTTTATATTAAGTGTTTAGTGATTTTTGAACTTGATGGTTTTGTAATTGAAAAGTAATAATCAACGAAAGTACCCTCTGGGGAAACCAAATATTTTTGAAAATTCCATTTTACTGAAGAGCTTTTCGAGTTATTTAAACTCTTGTCGGTCAGCCATTTGTAAAGCGGGTGTTGTTGGCTTCCTTTCACATCTAACTTCTCTGTCATTAGGAAGGAAACTCCAAAATTAACTTTGCAAAAAGCTTCAATATCTTCGGCTGTTCCGGGTTCTTGACTTCCAAACTGATTACACGGAGATCCAATAATCATTAAGTTTTTCTTATGCATAGTATACAATTCTTCCAGTTCTTTGTATTGAGAGGTAAATCCGCACTTAGAGGCAACGTTAACGAAAAGGAGGTATTTATTTTTGTACTCGGATAAGTCAATAGCCTTATTTTGTAAACTATTGATGTTGATTTTATAGATGTCTGTCATATTTTTTTAAATTTTGAAACTTACAATACCACAATCTAGCTCAAATATTTGGCCCGAAATGGAATTTGCTTTTTCTGATATTAGAAAGGATGCTAAATCTGCTACTTCGTTAGGTTTTAGAAACTTTTTAAGAGGATGGCGTTCGGTGATATTTTCTATCATCTTTTCATTTCTCAATAGTTTTGCTGCCAAATCTGTTTCGGTAACTGTAGGTGCAATAGCATTTACACGAATCGTGGGAGCCAATTCTGCACCCAAAGATTTTGTTAAACCTTCCACGGCAGACTTTGCTGCCGCAATACTCGCGTGATAGGGCATTCCTAACTTCGCAGCAACGGTGCTAAATAATAAAATGGATGGATTGCTTCCGTTTTTTAATTTTGGAAGGTATTTTTGTACCGTTTTTACGGCACCTATTACATTAATTTCAAAATCTTCTCTAAAATCTTCTAACTTTAATCTTGAAATTGGTTTTAAGTTAATGCTTCCAGGACAATAGATGAGTGTATCTATGGCGTCAATTTCTGGTAAATCATCTGTAAGGATATCACAATTATAGTGCGTTAGATTAGCGTGCGGTAGCGAAGGAGCTGTTCTGCTAATGTTTACAACTATGTTTTCATCTTGCAATGAGTTTACAATCGCTTGTCCTATTCCTTTGCTTCCGCCTACTATAACTATTTTTTTCATATGCTTTTAAGGTCTTCCTTTCAAGCGCTTTTCAATTTTCTGTTTTACAGCTGTCAAGCGCTTCATTTGATCCATTATTTCGGGATCTTTATCTACTTTATATACTTCGTTTAGCTCTAAAATAAGTGCTTTCACTTCTCTAGACGCTACAATTCGATCGCTGGTTGTTTTAAATGAGAACTTTCTATGTTCAAATTCTTCAGCTCTTTCTAATAAATTCATGATGACTTTTCAGTTTATATAATCGGGTGAATATAATTATAAAACTTAGAAAAGCAATAAAAATGTGTACTAATTTCTTAGGATGTCAAAGGTTTCCCTTTTAAGCGTCTTTCAATTCTTTGCTTAATTACGGTCAATCTTTTCATAAGATCCATGAGTTTGGCATCTTTACTCTTTTTATACTCTTCATTTATACTTAGAATAAGTTCTTTAGCTTCTCTTGCAGCCATGATGCGATCGCTGGTTGTGGGGAATCTTTTTTTTCTGGTTTCGAACTCTAAGGCTTTCTCAATTAACTCCATAATTAATAATTTAGGGTATTTTGTAATTCAGTAATTTTTTCTGGACTATTAAATTTTCCTCCAAAATAAGAGGTGATGGTAGTAGAGGTATCATCTTTAATTCCTCTTGAAGATACACATAAATGTTTGGCATCAATAATTACTGCAACATCTTTAGTGTTTAAAATTGCTTTCAATTCTTCAGCAATTTGGTTCGTTAGACGTTCTTGAACTTGCGGTCTTTTCGCATAATACTGAACAATTCTGTTTAATTTTGACAGTCCGATTACTCTTCCTGAAGAAATATAAGCAACATGAGCTTTTCCCATTATCGGCACGAAATGGTGTTCACAGTTTGAGTAGAAAGTGATGTTTTTTTCTACTAACATTTGATGGTATTGATATTTATTATCAAACAATGCAACCTTTGGCTTGTTCGCAGGATTTAGGCCTGAGAAAATCTCATCAATATACATTTTAGCAACTCTTTTGGGAGTTCCTTTGAGGGAGTCGTCTGTGAGATCAAGTCCCATGACATCCATTATTTCTGAAAATAAGTGTGCAATTTTTTCCTTTTTATCCGTATCAGAAAGTTTAAATGCATTTGCTTTCATCGGAGTTTGCAACCCTGTGAAAAGGTGGTCATCCCCAATATCCTCGTGAGAAAATCCATTCAATTGCTTCGTATTTTCCGTTGTTTTTATTTCTTCAATCATAGTGTCTTTTTTAGGTGCTGTCTTTAAGTACTCTAATCTTAAAAGCAAAGCACGATTTTTATCTTTTTGATATAGAGTTGTTGGATATTGAGCGTTGTCGGGTACACTTGAATCTTCCTTTCGCGAAAGTTCTTAACTTCTCGTGCTTGGTTTTTCTACCCTGTACTCGTTTCCTCCAATTTTTGAAGCTTTTTAACTTCATTTCTTTTCGCATGAGATCAATGACTTCTTGTTCTTTCAAACCAAACTGAAATTGAATAGACTCAAAAGTTGTTCTGTCTTCCCAAGCCATTTCTATAATGCGATCGATTGCGATACTATCTAATTCTTCCATCTAATAGTATTGGTATTGTTTGTCATTTTCTATCTTAAAATTTACTATTTTTTGGATAAATTTTTTATTTTCTTTTAAGAGTTTATTATTTTTAAATCGCACAAAATTTCCTTGGGCATGGATGCTAAATCCTTCTGTTTTATAGGTGTGCAATTGATAATAAGGAATGGCCCAACTAAAGTTCTTTAATCCTTTATTCACATGCACAAGAATTCCTTTTTCTCGGAGTTCTATATTGCCATAGTTGATGTCGGAAATTACATTGATTAAATTTGAAAACCCAGGACTTACCGCAGCAATAACCATCCGTTTAGAGCCAACGCCACCGAGCTTCATTGCTTTTATAAAGCTGTAAGATTTGCCAAGCATTTCATTGATATTAGCTGCAGCATCTTTGTTATTAAGGGTGGTGTTAAATAGCATTACTCAAAGATACAATAAATTAGATATGTTTAACTCTTTTTAGAATACATTAAACAAAAATTAACAGAACATTATCGTTTGAATAGCAGAGGTATTTAGTCAGTCTTGAACGCTCTATTTCGGTCCGAGAGCATGTGTTTTTTTAAAATACGCTCGCTTTCTTCACGAACAGCTGTATTTTTTCTCATATTCCACAAGGTATCACTTGCTTTTTTGCGAGCTACTTTAATGTCTACGATCGGTTTAGGGTAGTGCACACCAAGTTCGAAGTTATTAAATTGTTGATCTAAAGGTGTCATTAAATAAGGCTCATGTATAAAAGGGATGGACAAATGGGCGAGTTCTGGAACCCATTTTTTTATAAAGGTACCATCTTCGTCATGTTCGATACTGTTTTTTATCGGGTTGTAAATTCGAAGTATATTAATTCCGGTTTCTCCCGCATTCATTTGTAATTGAGAAAAGTGAATTCCAGGTTCAAAGTCTAAAAATAATTTGGAAAGGTGCTGCGAGGAGGCTTGCCAAGGTTGCCATAAAATATGTGTAAAGAAAGAGACCACCATGGCGCGCATTCTAAAGTTTAAATAGCCGGTTTCTTTCAGACACCGCATCGAGGCATCAATTAAAGGAAATCCCGTTTCTCCCGCTTCCCAAGCTTTTTGATACTCCAAAGAAATACTCTTTTTTAATTTTTGATATCCTTTATTAATACTGGCATTTTCCATGGTATGTTCCATTTCAAATTTTTGAATGAAATGGGCTTGCCAGCGGAGTCTGGAGATAAATGCACTTAAGTGCCGTTTATTTGTATCTGTTTTATATTTGGTAGCTTCTTGAAATACCTGACGGATAGAAATATTTCCCCACGCAAGATAAGGTGATAGTCTACTGCAGCTTTCGCGAGCTAAGGCAGGCTTAGAGATGTTATACATGTATTTTTCATGACGTTTTTCAAAAAAAGTATCTGCATATCTCCAGGCCATTTTTGTACCTCCTTTTTGAAAATAAAGATGTTTTGGAGTTGCTAAATCCACCGTGTTAAAATATTTTTCTAGTTGTTTGATTTCTTCAAAAGAAATAAATGATTTGGTATGCAATTCATTTTTGATTTGCGTATCATACATGTAATCGTCCCACTTATCAAACCAGTCTGCTCTATTCAACAAGCCTCTTAAAACACCATTATTATTGTTTTCTTTCCAAACCACCGAATTATTTCTGCAGTACCGTGTAAACTCTTTATCTCGATTGTAAGTAATTAAAAGACCGGTTTCTTGATGAGAAAATACAGTATCAATTTTAAAAGAATTAAAAATTTGATTGAAGGCGTTTACCACCTCTGTTTGCACACACAGTACTTTGGTATTGTATTTTTTTAACTCAAGGTTTAAAGCGGCAATAGATTGCTTGATGAAATTCCAATGGCGCTGGTCATAATGAGGATCAGCGATTAAGGAATTTTCAAAGACATATAAAAAAAGAACGCGTTTATTGGATGCCAATGCATTTTGAATTGCCTCATTATCTTGCAAACGCAAATCACGTTTAAACCAAACAACATGTATTTCCTCTTTGTTAATATGCATCTATATTTTCTATAATATGATTTGCTTTTTCTGCAATCTTGATTCGATCTTCATTGGACATTTTGTTCAATACACTGTACATCATCTTCATTCTAAAGTTTGCCTTTAGTTTTTCTTGTTTTTCCTCTAAAAAATTCCAGTATAGTGTATTAAAAGGACACGCATCGTCTTCAAACTTCTTCGCTTTATTGTAGACACATGCATCGCAATAATTACTCATTTTCCCGATGTAACTCCCAGAAGATACATAGGGTTTGGTCGCTATTTTCCCGCCATCTGCAAACTGGCTCATCCCACGAGTATTTGGCAATTGCACCCATTCAATGGCATCTACATAAATACCCAAATACCAGGCATCAATTTCATCTGGATGAATTTGTGTAAGCAGTGCAAAATTCCCAGTAATCATTAGGCGCTGAATGTGGTGTGCATATCCATTGTCTAAAGAATTATGAATTGCATTTTTTAAACAATTCATTTTTGTTTCTCCCGTCCAAAAGAAGTCCGGTAATTTGTTCTTGTTTTCAAGAAAATTCTCTTTTTTATAGTTCGGCATGAGCATCCAATACATGCCTCTCATATATTCGCGCCAGCCTAAAATTTGTCTAATAAAACCTTCTACTTGCGAAATGTCAATTGCATCCTCTTGTTTTCTATAGGTTTCTAGGACAGCTGCAACCACCTCCTTTGGAGCGATTATTTTTGAATTCATAGCAAATGATATTCTACTGTGAAATAAGTAGATTTTATCGGTATGCATGGCATCCTGATAATCGCCAAAATGAACCAATAAGTGTTCGCAGAAATAAGCAAGTTGCTGCAATGCTTGCGCTCTAGAAATAGGATACTCAAAGTAGTTTGGATTGATTTTTCCAATAGTTTTAATGCCTGCTTCTTTAATTTCCGCTAAAATGTCCGATACATTGATATCGAAAGTGATTTCTTGTGGAATTAACGCTTCTCCTTTCCATTTTTTTCGATTGCTGGCGTCATAGTTCCATTTTCCTCCCTCTGGTTGCTTGTCAACCATTAAAATTTGATGTTTTTTTCGCATGTTGCGATAAAAATGTTCCATCAAAAATTGTTTTTTACCTTTGAAGAAGGTAGCCAAGTCCTCCCTTTCGGTATAAAAGTGTTCGGAAGAAAAAACATCAGTTTGGAGGTTCAAAGTGCTGCAAAAGGATTTCAGTTGGGCATCCAGACGGTATTCATCAGGAGCTAAATACTCCAACTTCTCAATTTGATGTTCCTCAAGTAAAGCCGTTAAATTTTCGATTAAATTTTGAGTATTATTGGCATCATTGATGCGGTAATAAACAACCTTATGGCCGGTGTCTTGAAGTTCTTGAGCGAAAGTCCTCATGGCGGCAAAAAAACCCACTACTTTTTGAATATGATGCGTTACATAGTCCGTTTCCTGTCGCATTTCAAACATGCAGTAGGTCACTTCTGTATTGGTCTCGAAAAACCAAGAGTGTTGCCTGTTGAGCTGGTCTCCTAAAATTAAGCGCAGTTTCTTCATTTTAAAATAATGTTTTTTCTAACCAAAGTTTTCTGTATTTATGATTTTGATCGTAGCGTTCCGCTTGCAGTTGCGTATTAAATTTTCGATCTCTCGGATCATTTCCGACACCTGCAACATACATCCAATTGCCGTAATTACTATGTACATCGTAATCGATTAACATCGACTCGAAGTAAGCAGCGCCAATTCTCCAGTCTAATAAAAGTTCTTTCGCAAAGTAAGAAGCTACGTTCTGACGTCCTCGGTTACTCATAAAACCCGTTTCTCGGAGTTCTATCATATTTGCATTTACAAAGTCATCTTTGGTTTCCCCCTGTATCCATTGCTGAATCGTTTTTTGGTCCGTATTCCAATGATAATTTTTATTCAAGATACCACCTATTTTAAAAATTTTAGAAGTGTATTTCAAGGAAATATATTTAAAATAGTCCCTCCAAATTAATTCAAAAACAACCCAATAGGTGGATTGATTTGCACCAAATTCGGACTCATACGCCTTTATCTTCCAATAGATCGTTTTCGCAGACAGACTCCCATTGGCTAACCAAGGAGAAAATTTTGTGCTATAGTCGGCCCCGATTAGACCGTTTCTTGTCTTTTTATAATTGGAAACCTTTTTTGTTTCAAAAAAGTAGGTCTGTAGTCTTTCGAATGCAGCTGTTTCACCTCCGGCAAAAGGAAAAGCTGTTTTTGTAGCAGTTTTAAAATCAGAAAAACCCAAAGTCTCCATTGTAGGGACTGCCGTTACTGTGCTAATTAAGTTTTCTTTTGGAAGTTTAGACGCTGAAAATTCACCGTCAATTTTCACTGTTTTTTCTAATTTTTTTCTAAAGATGGTAAAGACATCTGGAATTTTAGAAAAATCCTTGGATACTGCGTCTGGATGGTATAAAAACTGATCGTAGTCTGCCGTAAAGTACACGGTGTCGGAAAGAGTACTGTTGATTAAGTTCTCTGTGGAAACCTCTTCTCGAGTCCATTCTTTTTGAGTATAAATAGTAGAGATGGACAGTGCATCACAAAGCACATGTATTCTGTTTTCAGGACTCTCAAGATAAGTAAGCAATGTGATGTTTAGTGCCTTTAAATTTTCTTTTAAGTCTGTAATTGTTTCCAATAGAAATTTTGCTCTAAACTTTGCTGTTTTTTGAAATCCAAAAGCATCTGTTTTGAATAGTTTTGGATCAAAAAAGTAAACAGCAATGACTTTAGAGTGGTTTTCTGTTGCTTTTTTTAAAGAGAGATTGTCATGAACCCGTAAATTATTACGAAACCATATTAAAGCTGTGTTTTCTTGTTTCTTCTGCATTTTTCGCTACAATATTTTACTTCTTCCCAATTTTTTTCCCATTTCTTTCTCCAAGTAAAAGGGAGCTTACAGACCAAACAGGTCTTTTGTGGTAAGTGTTTTTTTTTCAATATTATGTATTGAGGTTATTGATCATTCCGTTAAAAACAAACCAATGAAAAGGCATAACTGCGTACCAATAGAGTCGCCCGCCAAGGCCATGCGGTCTAAAAGTTGCTGTTTGGTAGAGCACTCCTTTTTCTACTTTGAATTCTAACCAAGCTTCTCCGGGTAGTATCATTTCTGCATAGAGTAGTAGCTTTCCGTTTTCTTTATCCGCATAAATTACACGCCAAAAATCTAAAGCGTCTCCTGCAAACAGTTCTGTGGGATGCCTTCTTCCTCTCCGCAAACCGGCACCTCCAAACAACTGATCTACAATGCCACGAATTTTCCATAGAAAAGTAGCATAGTACCATCCTGTTTCTCCACCAATTGCCCAAATATTATCAAGTAACTTTTCCCTATTATTTATTTTTCTCTTTTTAAAATCTTTGAAACATCCATGTTTTGGCACATTTATAAATTCGTGTACATAGTTTTTTAATTTTCCACTACTGATGTAGGAATCTTTCCAACTAGAAACAATGCTATTTTGTTTTATTTTAACGAATGCAAATTCAACCGCTTGCCGATAGGTCATGGGGTGCACATCTAAAATTTTATTGATGTCACTTTTATTTCCAATGACTTCAACACCCATTGAATTCACAAGAGAAGTAGCAAGTTTATAGGAGGTGGAGGTCACAAAATACAACCAGTAAGAGGATAGTTTTGGAGTCATTACTGGCACAATTAAAATCCGTCTTTTTAGTTTTCTAACCGCTGCAAATTCCAATAACATTTCTTTATAGGTAAGTATTTCTGGTCCGAAAACATCATAGGAGGTATTGAATAATTCTTTCTTGTTGAGTGCCCTGTGCAAAAAGGAAAGTACATCTCTAATTCCGAGTGGTTGTGTTTTTGTGTTCAACCATTTGGGTGCAATCATCGCTGGAAGTTTTTCTACGATATCTCTTATAATTTCAAAAGAAGAGCTTCCTGAACCCACAATGATGCCCGCTTTAAATGTGGTGAGTGCATACATTTTAGAAGCCAAGGTCTTTTCCACATTTTTACGGGATAGTAGATGCTTGGAAAGTTTCGTGTCATTGGTAATTCCACTTAAATAGATGACTTGCTTTAATTTTGTTTTTTCAGCAAAACGTTTGAAATTAAAAGCACATTTTTCTTCTAAAATATGAAACTCTTTTGCGGAATTAGACATCGAGTGTATCAAGTAATAGGCAAAATCAATATCCTCGGGAATATTTTCTAAGCTTTCAGCGTTTAAAAAATCTGCAGAAACTAAAATTATATTCGCACGTTCTTTAAAGTAGTTTTGCGCTCTTTTCTTGTCTCTAACAGCGCAAACAACGGTATGGCCATCGTTCAATAAAAGGGGTATTAACCTTTTACCAATATAACCTGTTGCTCCTGTTACAAGAATTTTCATACACGTTTAATTATTTTTTTTTGGTCGTTGATACGATAATTGTGTTTTAAACTTAGGAATTGCATAGGTGTCTAAACCATTAATAGCTACAATGTTTCCTTTAGAAAGATTAATCAAGCCATCTTCTTGCAACAATTCATCCTCAATATACAACTCTTGAATTTGGGAGACAATAAGCAATACATCGTTCGAGGGCACGTATACTTCTTCTATAAACTTCATACTCATTTGCACGGGCGCATCTTTTACAAAAGGAGCCTTGAATGCACCCTTGTATTCAGGTTCTAAGTTGGTCATGTCAAATTCCGATACTTCTTTGGGGTACTTGGCAGAAGTGTGATGTGCATCTTCAATAATACTTTCATGAATATGATTGATGGTGAAAACACCCATATCTTTCATGTTTTTATAAGTATCTCTTGGCACTGTTGTCGGTCTTAAAATAAAACCTAAGGTTGGTGGTTTGGAGCCTAAATGTGTAACCGAACTAAAAACACCAACATTGGCAATTCCCTCTTCTGAAATCGAACCTAATAAATTGGCGGATTTAAATCCTGAACAGCTATTTATCAAGTTTATTTTATAGATTTTCTCTAAATTCTGAATATCATTAAAATTGAAAAAAGCCATTATAGATTTTTATAGTTATTTATTTTTATATCTTTTCCTTGTAAATCGTGCATTAAATTATACAATCCAAAAAAAGTTCTGTTGATATAGATAAAGTGCTTAGAACCTCTGTTTCCATTCATATTTTTTAACTCAGAGCTCTTCATGTATTTACTGCCTAAGTCCGAAATCTTACCAAAAAATCCATCATCTGAGAAATCAAATTCTTCTTCGTGAAAAGGTTGTGTAAACAGACTTAACATCTCATGAAACATCGCTCTGAAAAAGTCTAATTCTTCGGGAGAGTCGTCTTCTCTTAAAATTTCTAATTCAAATAATTTTTTTTCAAAAATTACAGGATCATTGATACATGCAGGTTTTGCTAATTCGAAATAGGGTGTATAAAACGATAAAGGAATCGTTTTCATACAACCAAAGTCAATGACGATCAGTTGATTTTCTGGAGAGACTAAAAAGTTTCCAGGATGCGGATCTGCGTGCACTTTCTTTAAGGTATGAATTTGGAACATGTAAAAGTCCCACAGCGC
>TARA_B110000046_G_scaffold182926_1_pt1 | contig 36975 bp, 31 predicted proteins | sample TARA_B110000046 | Tara Oceans TARA_B110000046 (sample SAMEA4397157) | marine metagenome | biome: Polar Biome; feature: [DCM] deep chlorophyll maximum layer (ENVO:01000326); material: water (ENVO:00002006), including particulate matter (ENVO:01000060) such as... | depth 40 m
GAAAAATATTTTCTACCGATACATTAATGTTTCCTTTTGCCATTTTATTATGTTTTGTTTAAATATTATTTTTCTATTGAAATTATAGTCAATAAAAATGCCAAATTAATCTTTATGACAAGTTGACATTGCTAATGACATAAAAAGTATATATTTACATATATGATAAGTAACGATAATGAATTTTTATTCAAAAAATTTAAAGAAATCTTACCTGAATTTACAGATGAAGATATTTCCTCTTTTTTAGAAATTTGTACCTTTAAAAGGCTTAAAAATAAAGCAGTAATAATTGAGCCTAACAAAAAATCTTCGTTGGCTTTTTTTATATTAAAAGGTGTTATTAGAGGTTATTTAACAAATACAGACGGGGTAGAGAAAAGTGTTTTTTTACGACCTGCTCACACAATTATAGGTGCGCCTAATGCTTTGTTTGATGAAAAAACTTCTAAATACACTTTCGAAGTAATTGGCGATACCGAATTATTGTCTTTTGAACTTCGTGACTTTGAAAAATTAACCTTAAAAAGCACAAATATTTTAAAGTTTCTTTTATCCTCTTATAAAGAAATGATACAAACCTTACTTTATAGAGTAGAATCTATGATTGATAGAACGCCCGAGCAGCGTTATAGAGACCTATTAGATAAAAGCCCTCAGTTTTTTGAAACAGTGTATCATAAAGATATTGCTAGTTATTTAGGAATTACTCCAGTTTCTCTTTCTAGAATAATTAACAGAAGAATAGAAAAAAAAAATCTTAATATTTTATAAGCTTTATGAGGAAGAATTAGAAGCATAAAGACCTTTATCTAAATCTTAACAATTGTAAACTTTTTTTAAGAACTAATGTATTAATTTTCACACCTATTATTTTAATAATAATGCAAAATAGTTGCTTTATTATATGTAGTTCGATTTTTTATGAGGAAGAATTTTATTATGATACTTTTTATAGTCCCGATATTTATTTTTTTAGGACTCTACTTTTTTCAGGAAAAATTAATTTTTAAACCGACTAAATTAGCTGAAAATTATAAATTTCAGTTCGATGAAAAGTTTGAAGAAATTAATATTTTAGTTGATAAAAAAGTCATACTAAATGGCGTTATTTTTAGAAGTGAAGCTAAAAAAGGAATTGTATTATCTTTTCATGGAAACAAAGGAAATTTATCTGAAATAGGCAAGAGATCTAGTCTGTTTACAGAAAATGGCTATGATGTTTTATACATGAATTACCGAGGGTATGGTAAGAGCTCTGGTACTATAAAAAGCGAAAGTCAATTATTAAAAGATGCGCAAATAGTTTATGATTCCTTAAAAAAGGAATACAAAGAATCTCAAATAATACTTTTTGGTATTTCGATAGGAATTGGTGTTGCTACCTATTTAGCGGCTCATAATAATCCACATTCATTAATATTAACAGCTACATATTCTAGCTTTAAAAAAGTATTAAAAGAAAAACTGCCTTTTGTCCCTGGTTTTATTTGGAAGTATGAATTAAACACAAATAAAAGACTACAAAAAGTAAATTGTCCAATAAGCATATTTCATGGAAAAGAGGACTTAGTTTTTTCTTTTAAACACGCTCAGACTTTAAAAGAAAACCACCCAAGAATACATCTCTTTGGATTCGAAAAATATGGGCACACAAATTTTCTAGAAAGCAATATATTTAAAAAACGTATTATTGTGGAATTAAATAGAAACTCGATACAAAAATAATATCTTATGGAGGCATACGCAAATCTTTTAATGATCGCAATGTTAGCAATACTTAGTTTAGTTATTGTAGAAGCACTTTATGCCTATTTTATAAAAAAGTTTAAGTTTAGAACAATGGATATGATTTCTAGTTTAAGTGCTGGAATGACAAATACCTTAAAAAATGTTTTAGGACTAACGGTTGTCATTTTTGGATACAAACACTTATTTATCCAGTTTGCAATTGCTCCTTTAGACATTCAATGGCACACATATATAATTGCTATAGTTGCATTAGATTTTGCTACCTATTGGCATCATAGATTAGCTCATAAAGTTAATATTTTTTGGAACAGACATGTAATTCACCACTCAGGTGAAGATTTTAATATTGCTACAGGATTACGCCAGTCTGTTTCAAAGTTTGTAAATATAGCCGTATTCTTTTTATTTCCAGCGGCATTATTAGGGGTTCCACCTGAAGTAATTATTATGGTTGCGCCGCTTCATTTATTTATACAAATTTGGTATCATACCACTCATATAGGTAAATTAGGATGGTTAGAATACATTATAGTAACACCATCACAACATAGAGTACATCATGCAATAAATAAAATTTATATGGACAAAAACATGTCTCCGGTATTTTGTGTTTGGGATCGACTGTTTGGAACTTTTCAAGAAGAATTAGACGAAGAGCCTTGTATTTATGGCGTTACTAGGCAAGTAAATACTTGGAATCCAATTCTTATTAATTTAGATCATCTATGGTTGCTAATTAAAGATGCTTGGAGAGCAAAGAGTTGGTTAGATAAATTAAGAGTTTGGTTTATGCCAACAGGATGGAGACCTGCTGATGTTGAAGAGAGGTATCCGGTTGCTTCAGCAGATCCTAGAAATTTTGTCAAGTATGATACAGAACCTTCTTCTTTGTTAAAAGCATGGTCTTGGGTTCAGCTTTTTATGCTAATCGGTATGACATTTCACTTATTATATGCTATTATCAAAATAGGAAGCCCAGATATCTTTATCTATGCGTTATTCTTGTTTCTTATGGTTTATTGTTATACATCATTAATGGATAGAAATCCGAACTCTATTTGGATGGAATTAGTGAAATCAATTTTTGGTTTAGCTATTATGTATCATATAGGAAGCTGGTTTGGACTAGATGAAATTATAAATGGAGGTTCTATTTTTATGATAATATATCTTATAGCTTCAGTATTTGTTGTTGGGTATTTTGTTTTTTACGAAATTGGAAAGGAAAAATTAAAAGCATAAAGGCCTTTATATAAATCTTAACAATTGTAAACTTTTTTTTAAAATTAATGTATTAAATTTCGAACTTAATATTTTAAGAATAATGCAAAATAGTTGCCGTTATTATATGAAATTCGATTTTTTATGAGTGATAATTTATTAAAAGAAAAAAAATATTTCATTACCATTGCATTTTTAGCGTTTTTATTCTTGTTTTATTGCAAGACAGAAACAAAAACAGAAGTGGCTTTTAATAATAAAGTTTTATCTAACAATGACTTATTAGAGCATTCTAAAGAATTTGAAGAGCAGATTATAAAAGTAACCAGTAATATTTATGTTGCTGTAGGTTTTGGTTTGGCAAATTCTATTTTAATAGAGGGTAAAGACGGTGTTGTAATTGTAGATTGTTTAGAGTCTGAAAAAACAGCATCTAGAGTTAAAGAAGCTTTTAATAAAATTACAACAAAACCTGTTAAAGCAATTATTTACACACACTTTCATCCAGATCATACATTTGGTGCAAGAACGATGGCAGGAGATGATAATCCTAAAATTTATGCACATAGTACAACACAAGCACACATAGAAAAACTAGTAAATGTAATTCGACCAATCATCACAAAAAGAAGTTATAGAATGTTTGGTAATTTTCTGAATCAAGAAGAATTAGTAAACGCTGGTATTGGTCCTTTTTTAGGTTTAGATGAAGAGGTTCGTTGGGGAGTACTTCAGCCCACGCATACTTTTGAAGATGAATTAACAATTGAAGAGGCGGGTATAAAATTAAAATTAGTACATGCTCCAGGAGAAACAGATGATCAATTATTTGTTTGGATTGATGATAAGAAAATTTTATTACCAGGAGATAATATTTATAAAACTTTTCCAAATCTCTATACAATTAGAGGAACCTCTTATAGAGATATAAAAAAATGGTCATCAAGTATCGATAAAATGCGATATTTAAATCCAGAAATTATAATACCAAGTCACACGAGGCCCATAAAACAAAAAGATACAATTCGAAAAATATTGACTAATTACAGGGATGCTATTCAGTTTGTACATGATCAGACGATTAGAAATATAAATTTAGGTTTAATGCCAGACGAAATTGCTGAAAAAGTAATTTTACCAACTCATTTATCTAATTCGCCTTATTTAAAAGAGTTTTATGGTAAAGTAAATTGGTCTGTAAAATCTGTATTTGCTGGTTATTTAGGTTTCTTTGATGGAAACCCATCAACCTTATTGCCTTTGCCTTTAAAAGAGAAAGCAGCAAAAATAATTGAATTAGCAGGTGGTTTTGATGCTCTAAAGCAAAAAACAGTAGCAGCTTTTACGAATAAAAACTATCAATGGTCTTTGGAGTTGACAGACTATCTTTTAAAAATTACTCCTAAAGATAATGAAGTATTAGAGTTAAGATACAATAGTTTACTAAAACTAGGAGAAGAAAATTCAAATCCAAATGCGCGACATTATTATTTAACAAGCGCATTAGAATTAAAAGGTTTAGAGATGAAGCTTCGACCTGCATCAGCGGAAATTGCAGAACAATTAACTTTAAAATCAATTTTTGATGGAATGGCAGTAAACCTTATTCCAGAAAAAAGCATTTATGAAAATAAAAAAGTTAATTTCTTTTTTCCAGACATCAAAGAAAGATGGTCTGTACAGGTTCGATATGGTATTGCAGAAATTCAACCTTTTAATATTGCTGATGCAGATATTTCTTTAGAAATGAATTCAAATGACTGGAAAAAATTAGCCTCAGGTATAGATGGCGGCATGGGAAGTTATTTCTCTGGAAATATGAATTTTAAAAAAGGAAACCTACTTGCTTTTAAAAGCTTTTTCGATATGTTTAAAAATTAACCCGATAATTAACCCAATAATTAACTTAACTTAAATTAAATCAGATGATAAAACAATTAAAAAAGGGAATTAAAATAACAGTAACATTACTGATATTTTTAATAACTGTACAATTAAGTGCTCAAACTGTACTGAATGGTAAGGTTATAGATTCTAATGACAAATCTCCTTTACCTGGAGCAAATATAGTAATTAAAGGAGGTTCTGAAGGAGCATCAACAGATTTTGATGGGAATTTTACTTTAAAAACAACAAAACAATTTCCTTATACTATAACAGTTAGTTTTACAGGTTATGATACTAAAAGCATCAAAGTTAATAAAGCTTCAGATGTTTCTTTAATTAGACTAAATCAAGGTATTTCATTAGATGAGATTATTGTTTCAGCTTCTAGAAAAAGGGAGAAAATTCAAGAAGCACCAGCAGCAGTGAGTGTGCTTTCTGCAAAAGCATTAGCAGCTTATGCTGTTTCAAACCCTGTACAAGCATTACAAAATTTAACAGGAGTTGATATAGCAACTTATGGTATTGGAGAAGCAAAAATTAATTTAAGAGGTAAATCTACAGTTTTTCAATCGGAAACGCTTGTTATTGTAGATTATAGAAATATTAGTATGCCAAGTTTAGGGCAAAACAAATCTGGTCAAAATCCAGTAGATGCAATCGATTTAGAACGTGTAGAGGTTATTAAAGGACCAGGAAGTGCATTATATGGACCTGGAGTAGAAGCAGGAGTTGTACATTTTATTACAAAAAGTCCATTTAAAAAACAAGGTTTAAGTTTATCTATGGGATTAGGTAATCAAAAACAATTTCAAACAGCATTTAGATATGCAGAAGTCTCTGAGAATGAAAAATTAGGTTTTAAAGTTACAGGATATCATAGAACTGCAGAAAACTTTTCTTTTGATGATGCTATTAGTCAAACACGTTTAGAAGGTTATAGCTCGTTTGCGAGCCAGACAATTACTAGTGGAGTTGATGGTAGTACTTTTGATGTAGAAGTACCAGATTTACATACCGAAAGTTATGGTATTACAGGTACACTAGAGTATAAAGCATCAGATGAAACTACGATTACAAGTTTAGCTGGTTTTAGTACAACAGAAGGTTTATTTAGAACTGCACAAGGTGAAGGTTACCAAACTGCGCCAAGAGGTTTTGCTCAAGTTCGTATGCAATCTGGAGGGTTATTTGCACAGGTTTTTTGGTCTCAACAAAATGCAGGAGAAAATACTTGGTTATATGGACCAGGAACAACAAACTATAATAATGCAGAGCAATTAGAAGGACAAGTACAATACAATTGGGATGTTTCTCAAAACTTAAACCTTATTGTAGGTTCAGATTATAAAGCTTTTGATACCAAAACAAAGGGTACCATTAATGGTAAATATGAAGATGAAGACGATTATTCTATCATTGGGGCATATGCGCAAGGTAAATATAAAGCGACAGATAAGTTAGATATAACAGCAGCAGCAAGAGTTGATAGATTTGCAGCGTTAGATCATATTTCTTTTTCACCAAGAGTTGCGGCTGTTTATAAAGCAAGCGATAATCATACGTTTAGGGCTACTTTTAATAATTCAACTGGTGCTCCACTCGGGCTTAATTTATTTACAGATTTGCCAATTGGTCAAGGGCCAGCTGGTTCTTTAATTTGGTTAACAGGTGGTGCAGAGGCATTTACGTATAATAATGGAAATGCATATAGTTTTATAACTCAATCTGCAGTAGCAAGTACTGATTTCCCTTTAAGAGCATTATATAATATGGTTGCTGCAAATTTTGCTGGTAGCCCTTTAGCAGGAACTGTTAATGCTATAGGTACTCAAATAACAGGTACAACATCTGCAACCGTTTTTGGAACACCATTAGAAAGAGGACCATTAGTTCCCTCAACTTCTCAGCAATTTGAAATTGGGTATTCAGGCCGCCCAACTAATAAGTTAAAAGTTACATTAGATGCATATTATAATCAAAGAAATAATAATATATCATCTACTTTATTATCTTCAAAATTTTATGGTTATGCAACTGCAGGATCTGATTTAGCAGCAGCAATTACAGCTGTGAACCCTGGGTTTGCAGGTTATGTTTTACCTTCTGGAGCTACTGTAGCACAAACTTTTGCCGGAGGAATTAACGGTGTAACATTAAATGCTACAACTGGAGCACCAAATCCTTTAGGTTTTATGTCTTCAGATCAATCACCTGCAAACGCTTTAGATATTACATATTTTAATATTGAGAGTGTAGATTATGTAGGTGTAGATTTAGGTTTAGATTATTATGCAACAGATGATGTAACATTAAATGGTAGTGTTTCTTGGTTAAGTAACGCACATTGGGATGAAGTAGCAATATCCGGATCAACTCAAAAAGTACCTTTTTCTTTAAACGTACCAGAGCTTAGAGCTAAATTAGGTTTAAACTACAGCCCAGAATTAGGTTTCAATGCAAATGCAGCAGTTCGTTATAGAGGCGAATTTCAATCTGAAAATGGAGGTGCTTGGTCAGGTACAACAGAAGCTTCTACACTAGTAGATTTAAGTCTTGGATATAACTTTGATGAAAATATTAAATTTAAACTAACTAGTGGTAATCTTTTAGATTCTAAATACAGACCAATAGCAAATGCTCCATTTATCGGAAGAACTATTTTAGGTCAATTAACTTTACATTTCGATTAATTATTTGTTAACTTATTCAATTAATTACTTGTATGAGAGGAATAGTTTAAAAATTATTCCTCTTTTTTTTTAAAATATTATGAAAAATTTAGAATATGATTACATAATTATTGGTAGTGGCTTTGGTGGCTCTGTTAGTGCATTGCGTCTTTCTGAAAAAGGATATAAAGTTTTAGTTATAGAAAAAGGAAAATGGTTTAAAGCAGAAGATTTTCCTAAAACTAATTGGAACTTTAAAAAGTGGTTGTGGCTTCCTCAGGTAGGTTTTCAAGGTTTTTTTAAGATGACTTTTTTAAATCACGTTACAGTACTTTCGGGTGTTGGAGTTGGGGGTGGTTCATTAACGTACGCAAACACATTACCAGTTCCTAAAGGCGAATTTTTTGAATCCGGTAGCTGGTCAGATCTTAATAATTGGAAAAATATTTTAGAACCATTTTATAAAACAGCATATAAAATGTTAGGTGCTGCAACAAACCCAAAACTAGATGCATCTGATTTAGCGATAAAACAATTAGCGAAAGATATTGGGAAGGAAGATCATTTTGAGGCTGCAAAAGTAGCGGTGTATTTTGGAGAAGCTGGAAAAACTGTAAAAGATCCATATTTTAATGGAAAAGGACCAAACAGAACAGGATGTGTTCATTGTGGAGCTTGTATGACAGGTTGTCGATACAATTCGAAAAACACATTAGACAAAAATTATTTATACCTAGCGCAACAATTAGGCACTAAAATTATTGCAGAAAAAGAAGTTATAAACGTGTTGCCTATAAATAAAGATGATGGAAGCGACGGTTATACAGTTGAATATAAATCAAAATTAGGAAAGAAATCAAAAGGAAAAGTAACCACAAAAGGGATTATTTTTTCTGGAGGAGTTATGGGAACTATTCCGTTATTGTTAGAATTAAAAGATAAAAGTTTACCATATCTTTCTGATAAAGTAGGATGTAATATTAGAACCAATAACGAATCACTATTGGTGATGACTTCTACTGAAAAAAATCATAAAGATTACTCAAAAGGAATCGCAATTGGTTCTGTTTTACACACTGATGAGAATAGTCATCTAGAGCCTGTTCGTTATGGTGAAGGGTCAAGTTTTTTTAGAACACTAACCATACCAACTATTCATAATAAGTTTGTTGTATTTAGATTTTTAGGAATGTTTGGGATTATATTGAAACAACCTTTACGTTTTTTGAAAACAGTATTTGCAAAAAACTACGCTAAGAGAACTACTGTTTTGTTATTTATGCAAACATTAGACAGTACTTTACGGATTAAAAAAGGATTCTTTACAAGAATGAAAACAGTTACAGAAGGTGGTGAAAAACCTAACGCATTTATTCCTGAGGCGCTAACTTTAGGTAAAAAATTTGCTAAAATGGTAAAAGCGATTCCATATGCTAATTTTACAGATGTGTTATTAGGAAGCCCAACAACAGCTCATGTCTTAGGAGGTGCAGTAATGGGGAAAGATACTTCTGTTGGTGTTATTGATAAAGAATGTAAGGTCTTCGGATATAAAAATATGCTAGTTTGTGATGGTTCTATGATCTCTTCAAACCCAGGTGTAAATCCATCTTTATCGATTACCGCAATTTCAGAATATGCGATGAGTAAAATTCCAAATAAAGAATAGTAGGTTCAAAAATTTATACAATTCCTAATGAAAAAAACAATTAAAATTGGTTTACTAATCATATTATCTTTGTTCATTTTTAAATGTAAGCAAGCTGATAATTCTGTAAATCAAACTAAAATAAATAACTTTCAAGTTAAAAAAACATCAACATTGAATGCAACATCTATAGAAGATGTGAAAATGCTAGATGATGAAGCAAAAAGACAATTAAGCGAAAACATTGGAGTGCAAGTATACATTTATAGTATTCCTATTGTTCGAGAAATGCTGTTTAGAAATAAATTCTCTAAGATGGTTGCCGATGCAAACAAGGCCAATAAACCGCTTTTTTCTGAAAATGGAAAAGACGGTGTAAATGTGAATGAATTGGTACATTTAAGAGTATTAACCAATCATTATTTTGAATCCGGTGTTACACCTAACGTAGATACCCAATATTCACCCGCATTTATCGATGTAAGTAAAGGTCCAATTATTTTTACAGTTCCTAAAGTTAAACGTTATCACTCAGTTCAAATTACAGATGCTTACTTAGAGAATGTTCATTACTTCGCAGGAAGTAATAAAGAAGATTATCAAGGAGATTATATGGTCGTAAAGCCAAACTGGAAAGGTAAAAAACCAAGTTCAATTTCTAAAGTAATTGAAATGCCAACTGATATTGGTTTTGTGCTTTTAAGAATATTAAACACAACAGAAGAAGGAGATACAGAGAAGGTGATTGCGATACAAGATCAATTTAAACTACAGTCATTAACTTCTTTCTTGGGAAAAGGAAAAGACCATTACCCACTTTTAGCTAAAGAGAAAATGCCAAGAGGTATTGAGTTTTATAACAGTATGTTAAAATATGTGAAAGCCTATCCGGATTTAAAAAACGATACACACTTTTGGTTTTTAATGAAACAACTTGGAATTGATAAAAATGAAACAGTTGATTTTAATTATGTGGATTCAAACATAAAAAAAGGCTTGTTACAAGCAATCCCAAAAGCAAAAGAAATTCTTTCTTGGAAAGCAAGAACAAGAGGCTATAAATCTAAAAGTAATTGGAATATAGATCCTATTGGAGGTTCCTATAATGGTGATGTTATGGCAAGAGCAGAAGGTGCTGTTCAGGGTTTTGTTGTTCATGATGCAGACCAATGCCAATATTTTCATACTTATTATGATAGTGAAGGAAATTCTTTATTGGGAGGCAATACTTATACAATTACCTTTCAAAAAGATCAATTGCATCAAGCAGATGCATTTTGGTCTATCGTAGCTTATGATGCTGAATATAATTTAGTGCCAAGAGAAGATTTGCATTATGCTGTTAGTGATCGAAGTGAAGGATTACAATATAATAAAGATGGTAGCCTAACTGTTTATATTCAACCTGAAGAACCAGAAGGGCAAAAGAACAATTGGGTACCCATACCAAAAGAAGGTATTTTTAAATTAAATTTTAGAAATTATATGCCAAAAGAAACATTATTAAACAAGAATACGGTAGAAAATTATTTACCAGGAGTTGTTAAAAATATAAATAAAATAAAAGGATAGTGTATGTTAAATTTATCGATTTTATTAGAAAATAGTGCTATAAAATACCCAAACAAAACGGCGTTTACATTTATGAACACCAGTTTGAGTTTTTCTCAAATTAATGCAGTTGCAAATCAAGTTGCAAACGGATTAGTAGATATTGGGATTAAACCCGGAGACAAAGTAGCATTAAGTTGTTTTAATCTCCCTTATTTTCCAATAATTTATAATGGAATCTTAAAAGCAGGTGCAACAGTGGTGCCTTTAAGTGTTTTGTTAAAAGCGGATGAAATTCAATATCATCTAGAAAATAGTGAAGCCAAAGCTTATTTTTGCTTTATTGGTTCAGAAGAGTTACCAATGGGTAAAATGGGAGTTGCAGGTTTTTCTGAAGCAAAAAAATGTGAACATTTTTTTATGATAATGCCAAAACCAGAAATGCCTTCGCCAATTGAAGGAACTAAAACTTTAGGTAGTTTACTAGCAAATAAAGCAACTTCTTTTGACACGGTAGAAACAAAAGCAACAGATACAGCGGTAATTGTATATACTTCTGGAACAACAGGAAAGCCAAAAGGAGCAGAATTATCACATAGCAATTTGATACAGAATACTATTTTAAGCGAAAGTTTATATAACTGTAGTAAAGATGATACGATGTTAATAGTATTGCCTTTATTTCACATTTTTGCGATGACAGTTTTAATGAATGCTGCGCTATATAAAGGAGCAACATCTATTTTATTACCTCGTTTTGACGCTAGCGCTGTTTTAGATTCATTAGATAAACATAAAATCACTGTTTTTGCAGGTGTACCAACAATGTATTGGGGCTTAAATAGTTATTTAGATGCAAATGATTTTGATATTTCTACTATAAAATCGAATTTAAGAATGTGTCTTTCTGGAGGTGCATCTTTACCCGTTACAGTTTTAGAAAAGTTTGAAGAACGATTTGATGTCTCAATTTTAGAGGGTTTCGGAATGTCTGAAGGCTCGCCAGTAGTTACTTTTAACCAATTAGATACTGGTAGAAAACCAGGTTCTGTTGGAACTCCAGTTTGGGGTGTTCAAGTAAAATTGGTTGACGATAAAGGAAATGAAGTTGCACAAGGAGAAAAAGGAGAATTGTTGTACAAAGGACACAATGTAATGAAGGGCTATTATAATAACCCAGAAGCTACTGCAAAAACCATACAAAACGGATGGTTGTATTCTGGTGATATCGCCATAAAAGATGAAGATGGTTTTTATTTTATTGTTGATAGAACTAAAGACATGATTATTCGTGGAGGTTTAAATATTTACCCAAGAGAAGTAGAAACTGTAATGATGAAACATCCTGCTGTTTCTATGGCAGCTGTAATTGGTGTTCCAGATGAAGAAATGGGTGAAGATGTTAAAGCGTTTGTCGTTTTAAAAGAAAACACTTCAGCCACCGAAGAAGAATTAAGGCAGTTTACTAAAGATAACATAGCAGCATATAAATACCCTAGAGTTATCGAAATTATCAAAGCATTACCAACAAGTGCAACCGGTAAAATATTAAAAAAAGAACTACGTAAATTATAAATTATGGAAGCAAGTAAAAACCAATTAAGTTTAAAAGATATTACTGCTATTTTTAATTTGCAAAAGGCAAATCAATTTGCAGTAGCAAATCAACCAATATCAGAAAGAAGAAGAAAATTAAAAGCGTTAAAAAAAGCGGTAGAAGTTACTTTTAGAAGCGCAATACAAGAAGCGCTTGCTAAAGATATGGGCAAACCAAAGGCAGAGGTAGATTTGACAGAAATTTATCCTGTAACTAGTGAAATTAAACATGCACTAAGTCACTTAAATTCTTGGACACGTAAACAAAGTGTTTCTACTCCATTGGCTTTTATGGGAGCTAGTTCTTCAATACAATACGAGCCAAAAGGAGTTTGTTTAATTATTTCACCATGGAATTTCCCTGTAAATTTAACGATTGCACCTCTAGTTAGTGCAATTGCGGCTGGTAATACCGTTATCATAAAACCATCTGAAATGACACCACACATTTCAAAAGTGATGAAAGAATTAATTGCTTCCGTTTTTGAAGAAAATGAAGTAATATTGGTTGAAGGTGCTATACAGACATCAACCGATTTATTATCATTACCATTTAATCACATCTTTTTTACAGGTGCACCATCCATAGGAAAAATAGTAATGTCTGCAGCAGCAAAACATTTAACATCGGTTACATTAGAATTGGGTGGTAAATCTCCAACAATTGTAGATGAAACAGCATCCGTAAAAATCGCAGCAAAAAGAATTGCTTGGGGTAAATTTGTAAATGCGGGTCAAGTTTGTATTGCACCAGATTATATTTATGTTCATGAAAGTAAACAAGAGGAATTAGTTACTGAATTCAAAAAAGTAATTCAATCTTTTTATGGAGATGGCGCAAACAATTCTGCTAATTATACTCAAATTGTAAACTCATCGCATAAAAGTAGAGTTGGAGAAATGATAACAGAAGCAAAAGCACAAGGAGCAACTGTTGCTTGTGGAGGTACAATTGATGGTGATTCTAACTTTATAGAGCCAACAATTTTAACCAATGTAAGTATGGACTCTAAAGTGATGCAAAATGAAATTTTCGGTCCTGTTTTACCAATTATTTCTTACAAAAATATATCAGAAGTCATAGATACTATCAATTCAAAAGAAAAACCTTTAGCCTTATACGTTTATAGTAATAGTAATGAAAATATAAAAAATATTTTAAAGAATACGAGAGCAGGTGGTTCATGCATAAACAATAATGCGGTTCATTTCTTTAATAATAATTTACCTTTTGGAGGGTCAAATAATAGCGGAATAGGGAAGTCTCACGGTGTGTTTGGTTTTCAAGAATTTTCGAATGCAAGAGGAGTTTTGAAACAACATATTCCGGGTGCTTTAGAAATGTTGATGCCACCATATACTAATTTTAAAGAAACACTAATTAATCTAACAATTAAATGGTTTTAAAAGATGGAAGCAGAGCAAATAAGTAAACTAGTTCCGGCAATATTTTTATTAGTTTTAGGTGCTATAGAGGCTTTAGGTGGTTTGTATTTTAATAATGATAGAAGAACTAAAAATGATTATGCTATAGAAATTTTAGCTTTGGTAACTTTACCCACCTTAATTCAACCTGCAATTTTATTAACAACTTTATTTGCTATGAAGGTTTGGTTTCCTGGTTTAGAAGATTATTTTGTAAGCTCTTCTTTGTGGTGGCATGTTGCGGCATTTTTAGTGTTAGATGACATGACTCAATATTGGTGGCATAGACTTTCGCATGTAAGTCCGATGATGTGGAAATTACACAGACCACATCATGTTGTACAAGAAATGGGTGTTATGGTAACGTATAGAAATGCTACATTATACTATGCTTTAATGCCAGGTTTATGGTTTACAGGATTGCTTATTTATTTAGGGATGGGCTATGTGTATTTATTTTATCTTCCAATAAAATTAGTCTTTATTTTATTAGCACATAGCGAAACAAGATGGGATCGATTTTTATTTAAATACAAAATACTACATCCAATTGCTTGGTTAATAGAACGTACAATAACATTACCAAGTACACATTATGCACATCATGGTTTAACGGAAGAAGATGGTATATCGCATCCAAATGGTAATTTTGGTAATTTACTTTTCTTTTGGGATGTATTATTTGGAACTGCAAAAATTACAAGAAAATACCCTACTAGATTTGGAGCTTGGAATCAGATGAATGAACCTTGGTATGTACAGCTACTGTTTCCGTTTATAAGATCTAAGGATCCACGAAGTGAACTGTATTCTCTTAAAACAAATAACGATTATGATCCATCTAAAGATTTTAAAGAGTTTAAGAAATAATTTATGGGAGGTATAATTACAGGAACAGGAAGTGCAATGCCACGTCAGATTATAAAAAACAACTATTTTTCGAAAAATATTTTTTATACTGAAGAGGGAATAAAAAACCCAAAACCAGGAATAGAAGTTATTAAGAAGTTAGAAGAAATTTCAGGTATTAAAGAAAGGCGTTTTATTGGTGAAGAAGAACAATCTGTAGGTATTCTTTTTGATGCCAGTAAAAATGCGCTAAAAAATTCGGGTATTGATAAAAATGAATTAGACGCTATTATAGTTGCACATAATTCGGGAAATATGCTACCAAATAAGGACGGAGTTTTTCATACCGTACCAAACTTAGCAGCTATTTTAAAAAATGAATTACAAATTACAAATCATCAATGTATTGCGTATGATATTTTATTTGGCTGTCCTGGTTGGTTACAAGGAGTAATTCAAGCAAACCGATTAATTGCTAGCGGAGAAGCAAAACATGTATTGGTGGCTGGTTTAGAAATAGCATCTAGACTATTAGATCCACATGATTTAGATTCTTTGCTGATGGCAGATGGTTGTGGAGCAACAATTATTTCTGAATCGGATTCAAAAAATATTGGAATTTTAGCACATGCTTCATTTTCTCATACAGAAAACGACTTACATAATATTACAATGGGAAGTTCATTGAATAAGGAAGCTATTGGAGATTGCTTTTTTAAGATGAATGGTAAAAAAGTATATAAATATGCGACAACTTGGTTACCACAAGTAATTAAACAAGCGATGGATAAGTTGAATATCAACCCAAAAGATGTTGATTATTTTTTCTTTCATCAAGCCAATGGAAAAATGTTAAAAGTAATTGCAAGCAACTTAATGAAACTGTATGATATTGATGATGAAAACTATGCAAGTAAGATTCCTATAAGCATTGATTTTTTAGGAAATACTTCTGTAGCGACCATCCCTACATTGTTTGATTTGGTCAATAAAAACAAAATGGAAGGTTTTAAATTAGCAAAAAATCAAACCTATGTATTTGCTTCTGTCGGAGCAGGAATGCATTGTAATTCAGTTGTCTATAAGAGTTAAATATTTTTTTTCGTATGAAAATCAATCAAAAAAAAATCTTTTTATTTCTGTTTTTAATACTGTTAGGAAGTGTAACCTATTCACAAAATTCTGAGATAAAACCGAACATTGTACTCATTTTAGTAGACGATGCTGCTTTGATGGATTTTGGCGCTTATGGAGGAGAGGCTAATACACCAAATATTGATAAACTGGCACATCAAGGAACTATGTTTACCAATTATCATACATCGCCTTCTTGTGCTCCTTCAAGAGCAATGTTGCTAACAGGTTACGATAGTCATTTAACAGGCGTTCCTAACTTGCCCTTATTTTTACCACCAGATCAAGTAGGTGAACCTGGTTACGAAGGGGTTTTAAATGATAGCATTAAAACGGTGGCTACACAGTTAAAAGAGAATGGCTATAACACATACATTTCGGGGAAATGGCATTTAGGTCATACAGAAAAAACATTGCCTTCAAAAAGAGGCTTTAATAGAAGTTATATTTTAAACGCATCAGGAGCAGATAATTATGAGCATAAGGCTTATTTACCAACGCAATCTAAACCAAAATGGTTTAAGGATGGTAAAGCGATAGAGCTTCCAAAAGATTTTTATTCTTCTAGAAACTTAGTTGATGAAATGATGCAATTTATGGAAGAAGAACAAAACAAAGAATCTCCATTTTTTGCGTATTTAGCATTTCAAGCAATACATATACCCGTTCAAGCTCCAAAAGAATTTATTCAAAAATATGAAGGAGTTTATGATGAGGGTTGGGATGTTTTACGTCAACGTCGTTTTGAAAAAGCAAAAGAACTCGCTTTAATTCCTAAGAATGCTAAATTAGGAAACATGCTGCCTAAATTAAGTAAGTGGAAATATTTATCCGAAGAAAATAAAAAGCTAAAAGCAAAAGCAATGGCTGTAAATGCAGCAATGTTAGAAGCGATGGATTTTCATATTGGTAGATACATGACGTATTTAAGTGAAAAAGGCAAGTTAGAGAATACTGCTTTTATAATTACTTCAGATAATGGGCCAGAAGCGAGTGATCCTACTCTTGTTGCTGGTATGGATTTATGGTTAAAATTTGTTGGTTATAATAGAGATTATGAGACTTTAGGAGAAAAAAGATCCTGGAATTTTATTGGACCAGAATTTGCAAGTGCAGCAGCTTCACCAAACTCTTTTTTTAAGTTTTATGCAGGTGAAGGTGGTTTAAGAGTTCCTCTAATTATTTCTGGTGGAAATCTACCTAAAGGGCAAAAGAAAGACGCTATTACTTTTGTGACCGATGTTACTCCAACAATTTTAGATATCGCAAATGTAAAATATGCTCCACCTTTATTAGAGCCATTTACAGTGAAAACTCTGAAGCCATATCTACAAAATCAATCAGATTATGTGTATGAAGAAGATGATGTAATTGGTGTTGAAGCCGCTGGACATGCTGCTTTGTTTAAAGGAAATATGAAAATCACAAGAAATGGACCACCTTACGGCGATTTTAAATGGCAATTGTACAATCTGAAAAATGACCCAGGAGAAACGACAGATCTTTCTAAATCTTCACCTGAAATATTTAAGGACCTATTAAACGAATATACGCTGTATGCTTCAAATAATAATGTTCTTGAAATGGCAGAAGATTATGATTTGATGAAAGAAGTAGGACGTAAGTTTAAAGTAAAAATCATTAAAAACGCATCATTTTTTGTCATAGGAATTGGTGTCCTTTTAATTTTCTTTTATAGAAGAAAAAATAGAAGAAGTAGAAAAAATTATGGGGTATAAATAGCATTTATTTTTTCGGATTCTGATATCAGATAATTCATTAAATCAATACAATAAATAAAGACGATTTTGTCGTTTTAAATAGTGTTGTTTAGGTTGTAAAACGACCGTTATCTATTGCTTAAATTTCCAATTATATGATCTGTAAAATTCCTAATAAGGAATTAAATATCTCTTAACATTTCTGTTTTGTTCTTATTTTTCCAGGTTCCTCCAGTAAAATCAGGCACTTTAATAGAAGTACTATTTTGTGCTACAGAAAGTTCAGAAAGTGGTGTAATTGCACTCCACAAAACACTATCATATACATTGATGTCTAAAGGTAAACCTTTATTTAAACATTTGATTAATCTGAAAATCATTACGAAATCCATTCCACCATGTCCCACAGAATTATCAGAAATTTGTGTTTTTAATTTGCTCCAAAGCGGATGATTGTATTTTTCTCGGTATTCCGTATATTTTTCTTTTTCAAGCCATCGATGTCCTCCCCAAGATAATTCATTTTCATTAAGATATAATTTAGAAGGATAGCCTTCATGCACAGCCTTTGTACCTACAACTGTATTTAACCTGTCGTAAGGTCTACCAGAATGTACATCAAACTGTAACATAATTGTTTTACCTAGTTTGGTTTTAATCATGGTTGTATTCATATCTCCACATTTTACCTTAGAAAATTTATCAATTCCCGCACGTTTTGCAGCATCACTCAACCCTTTTTCACGTGAACTCATTGAAACCACATGATCAAAAGTATCTCCACGTCCAATATCCATATATTGACTAATTGGCCCCAAACCATGGGTTGTGTAGAAATTTCCATCTTTTTTTAAATGATGTTTTATACGCCATTGATCTTCGTAATACGTCTCATCTAATAAATGTTTTCTTAAATCATGAATGTACGCACCTTCGGCATGTGTTAAATCACCAAATACACCTTGATTTATCATGTTTAAAACCCACAATTCTTCATTATTAAAACAGCAATTTTCCATCATCATGCAATGTTTCTGAGTTCTTTCTGCAGTCTCAACCAGTTTCCAACAATCTTGTAAAGTATATCCAATTGGTACTTCTGAAGCAACATGTTTTCCTTTCTCCATTCCATATAAACACATTTCTGTGTGCATTTCCCAAGGAGTCGCAATAATTAATAAATCAATGTCATCTCTATCGGCAATTTTTTTCCATTCATCAGGATTACCAGAATATGCATCTGCAGTTGTATTATGTGTCTTTTGAAGATGTGCATTTAGTTTATCCGTTTTCTCTTTCTTTAAATCAGAAATAGCAACAATAGTAGCATTGTTGTTTTTCACTAGCCAATCAAACATCTGAATTAGTGTTTGTCCTCTATTTCCAGCACCAATAATACCTACTCTAACATTTTCAATTTTAGGAGCTGTTAAACCAAATGCAGTTCCTTTTGCAGTTTTATGAAGTAGATTATTGGTTTTTTCTAAGGTTTCTTCTTTACAAGAAATAGCAGTAGACAAACCCAAGAAAACGGCAGCTTTAGTCGAGAGTGATAAAAAATCTTTTCTGTTCATATGTCGATAGAGATAAGAGTTAGTTAATATTGTTATTGTAAAGATATAAATTTATTAGTATTTTTGATAGATCAATTTTATGAGTAGTATAAAAAATTACAAAGAATATTATGTATAATTCAAAAATTACAGGTCTTGGCTATTATGTTCCTGAAAATATTGTTACCAACAATGATTTAAAGGAATTTATGGAAACTTCAGATGAATGGATTCAAGAGAGAACTGGGATAAAAGAACGTAGATGGATTGATCCAAAAACAGAAGATACGACAGCTGTTATGGGGGCAAAAGCTTCTAGAATTGCTATCGATAGAGCTGGTTTAACTAAAGATGAGATTGATTTTATTGTGTTTGCAACTTTAAGTCCGGATATGTATTTTCCAGGAGGAGGCGTTCAGGTGCAAGATATATTAGATATGCCAACAATAGGTGCATTAGATGTGCGTAATCAATGTTCTGGTTTCATTTATGCAATGTCAGTAGCAGACCAATTTATCAAAACAGGAATGTATAAAAATATTTTGGTAATAGGTTCTGAAAATCATTCTGGAGGATTAGAAAGATCTACAAGAGGTAGAGGTGTTACTGTAATCTTTGGTGATGGAGCAGGAGCAGCTGTTTTATCAAGATCTGAAGAAAAAGGAAAAGGAATCTTATCTTCTCACTTACATTCTCAAGGAAAACATGCAAAAGAGTTAGTATTAGAAGGACCATCCACACAAAGATGGGTTCCAGAAATTTTAGAAAACAATGATCCCGAGGATGTTTCTTATTTTCCTCATATGAACGGTCAGTTTGTTTTTAAACATGCAGTTACTCGATTTTCTGAAGTAATTATAGAGGGTTTAGCCGCAAACAATTTAGATAAAGAAGATATAGATATGTTAATTCCGCATCAAGCGAATTTACGTATTGCGCAATTTATTCAAAAGAAATTTAGATTAACTGATGATAAGGTGTATAATAATATTATGAAATATGGCAATACAACTGCTGCATCTGTAATTATTGCATTAACAGAAGCTTGGGAATTAGGTAAAATAAAAGACAATGATTTGGTTGTTTTAGCTGCTTTTGGTAGCGGATTTACTTGGGGTTCTGTAGTGATTCGTTGGTAGTTTTAGAAGTAAATTTATATAGAAAAAAGACTCGTGAGAACGAGTCTTTTTTATGCCTCAATAAGTTTTTTTTAGTAAAACCGCATTATTAATAACTTAATTAAATTTTATTTACAAGTGATAAAACAAATACTTAATATTTGAACTTTATTCAGTAACGTGTCAATAGTATTTAAAAGATTATATCAAGAGAAGTATAAAATATTGTTAAATTTTTAGTAAAGTAAAATTATTTGTCTAGTGATTTATTACTTTCGCTAGACAACACTATTAAGACCCAACGATTTATGAAACTATTTATGTTTAAATTCACCTTGTTTGTTTTTTTAACAATGTTCACTTTTAATATTAATGCTCAAAAATTTAGTGGGAAGGCAACCTATATTTCGAAGTCAAAAATGGAACTTGGTAATTGGGGTGCAAAATTAAGCGAAGGCCGTAAAAAGCAAATCGCAGCTCGTCTTAAGAATCGATTAGAAAAAACGTATGTATTAAATTTTAATAATCAAGAGTCTCTTTTTTTAGAAGAAGAAAAAATTGATGCTGTTTCTGGTGCAACAGATTCTTGGGGGGGGTATTTTTCAAGAGGAGATCATTATAAAAATATAAAAGAAAATAAAATAGTTCAAAGTCAAGAATTTTATGGAAAACGTTTTTTGGTAAAAGATAACCTATATCGTTTGGAATGGAATATGGGTACAGAAACAAAAAAAATAGGCGAGTATACTTGTTATAGAGCAAAAGCCTTTGTGCCAAATACAGAATTAAATTGGTATAATTTTTCTTGGAGTGATTTAAGTTCAGCTTCAGATGAAAAAGTTGATAAAGAAAAAATAGAAGAAAAACTGACTGTAGTAGAGGCTTGGTATACTCCTCAAATCCCCGTTAGTCAGGGGCCAGCTGAGTATTGGGGTTTACCGGGTTTAATTTTAGAAGTAAGTGTCGATAATACCACTTTACTGTGTACTGAAATTGTAATAAACAAAGATGATAAAGCAATTATTGAGGCTCCTTCTAAAGGAAAAGAAATTACAAAAATTGCTTATAAATTAACGGTTCGTGAGAAAATGGTGGAAATGAGAAATAATAGAATGGGAAGAAGAGGTTAATCTTTTTTTAACAATAAGATAGTATTAAAGAAAATTAAAGAAACGGAAGATTTTTTTTTAGTTCAAATTTAATTAAAGGAATAAGTTTAAAAACTTGTACCTCTTTGTCATGAATTGTCATCCCTATTTTTGCGCTTTTTTTTACTACCAAATCTGTTTTTAAAACACAAATTTGCAGTTCTACTTTCCTAACTCAAGCTTCCTTCTTGCACAAATGGGTGAAAAGTTAAATGTGAATTTCATAGACTGAAAAACATCATTTACTCTATAGTTTTACTTCTAATACTTTTAAACTAGTTCCTGGATTTAACATCAACAAATCAGTAATAAAAAAGAAGTAAATTAAATTTTGAAAATTTTACCAGGTTCTGCTAATTCAGTGTTTTTGAAAATTTCTTGTGCTTCTTTTTGAAACAAAGAAATATCTTTATATCTGCCCGAATAATGTCCAATAACGAGTTTACCTACATTTGCATCTTTAGCAATCTGTGCAGCTTGCTTAGAGGTCGCGTGTTTTGTTTTTCTTGCTAAATCTTCTCTATCAGATAAAAAAGTAGCTTCATGATATAGCAAATCTACATTTTTAATAATAGGAATAATATCGGGTTTGTATTTTGTATCACTGCAAAAAGCAAAACTCAGAGGTTTTTTTGGTGGAAGGGTTAATTCGGAATTTGTGACGATTTCGCCGGATGCTAAAAGAATGTCTTTGCCTGCTTTGATGTTTAAGTAATCAGCTTTATCAATTTCTTCATAATTACTGATATTTTGTATGTGTAATTTTCTAGTTTTTGCTTTCTCTGTAAAGAGGAAGCCATTTGTGTAAACTCGATGATTTAAGGGTATTGTTCTAACAGAAACTTTATCATCTTCAAAAATAAGCTCACTTTCTTTGGATCTTAATTCGTGAAAAATGATAGGATATTGTGCATGAGATTGAGAAATTTTTAACTGTAAAAGTGTAACTTCTTTGATGCCTTTTGGTCCATAAATATGCAATTCTTTTTCTCTACTTAAAATACCATAAGTAGATAGTAAACCAACCAAACCATAAAAATGGTCTCCATGTAAATGAGAAATAAATATGTGGTTAATTTTAGAAAACCCTATTTTATATTTGCGCATTTGACGTTGAGTGCCTTCGCCGCAATCAATTAAAAAATGGCTGTTGTTAATTTCTAAATACTGAGAAGTAGGAAACGCATTTACACGCGGTGTTGCAGAATGACAACCTAATATGGTTAAGCTTAAACTCATTTAATGACAAAACGTTTAGAGATAATTCTTTCTTTATTTTGTATTGAGTAAATGTACATATACGTTTTTAAAGTTCCTCTATAAAAAGAAACTAAATTATTCCCTGCTATAGTTTTTAAGTTCTCTTTGAAAACAGTTTTACCAAGATTTTTTTTTATTTTAAAAATTACAGGTGAATTATCGATAGATTTAAAAGAGATTTTTGTTAAATCTGAAAATGGACTTTGAACCGCAGAAAGTTTTTCAATTGATTCTTCTTGCGAAAACCCAATCGAGTAAATTGTTAAAATCAAAATAAAAAGTAATTTTCTTGCCATTTTGGTGTTTTTAAAACCCTAATTCTCTCTCCATTTCTTCCATTTCTAAAATATCTTCTGCTTCTATAAGCGTAGGTACAATGTTTAAGTTTTCAGGAAAATCATCAATATTTATATTACTGTATACCATAACAAATGATTTGCCATTTTCTTTTTTTTGTAGAGCAATATTCGAAAGGAGTATATAATCCTTTTTAGAAATGTTAATTTCACAAAAGATCTTTAGTATTAAATTTTCTTTATCTAACCCATTTCCTTTTTCTAAGAAGTACGTGTAAAAGTCTGAAAAAGAATTTTCATCCGAAGAAATAAGTGTGTATTTCTCTTTTTTTTTTATGACCATCGATTTACCTTTTAATTTGTTGAGTTAATAAATAAATTACAGCCATTCTTACAGCAACACCATTTTCTACTTGATTTAAAATAATAGAGTCATTAGAATCTGCAACATCACTAGTGATTTCAACACCTCTATTTATCGGTCCAGGGTGCATGATCACAATTTTCTTACCAAGGTTATCTAAAATTTCTTTATTGATACCAAAAAGTTGTGTGTACTCTCTTGTTGAAGGAAAATATTTAATATCCATTCTTTCGTGTTGTACCCGTAAAACATTGGCAACATCACACCATTCTAAGGCTTTCTTAAGGTTAGTTTCTACTTCAACACCTAAGCTAGAAATGTATTTTGGTATTAATGTAGTTGGACCACAAACTTTAACCTGTGCACCTTGTAATTGCAAGGCAAATATGTTTGACAAGGCAACTCTTGAGTGTAAAACATCACCAACAATAACAATCTTTTTTCCTTTTACAGAGCCTAGTTTTTCTCTTATCGAATAAGAATCTAATAAAGCTTGTGTTGGATGTTCGTGAGTTCCATCACCCGCATTTATAATTTTTGCGTCTACATGTTTTGATAAAAAAACACCTGCACCAACACTTCCGTGTCTCATAACAACAATGTCTACTTTCATAGATAAAATATTGTTAACGGTGTCTATTAAAGTTTCTCCTTTTTTAACTGATGATTGACCAGCAGAAAAATTAATTATATCAGCAGAAAGTCTTTTTTCTGCAAGTTCAAAAGAGAGTTTTGTTCTTGTGCTATTTTCAAAAAATAAATTAGCAATCGTAATATCTCTTAACGAAGGGACCTTTTTTATTGGTCTATTTATAACTTCTTTAAAATGATCAGCAGTTTTAAAAATAAGATCAATATCATTTGCATTCAAATATTTTATGCCTAATAAATGTTCTACACTTAATTTATCCATACTATGTTTGCTCTATGTAAACTGCGTCTTTTTTGTTAGTTTCTTTCCAAGAAACTAAAACTCGTTCTTCATTAATTGCGTCTACTTGTCTACCTCTATAATTTGGCTGAATAGGTAAATGCCTGCTAAATCGTCTATCAATTAAAACTAATAACTCAATATTTTCGGGTCTTCCATAAGATTGTATCGCAGTTAATGCAGCTCTAATACTTCTTCCAGAAAACAATACATCATCAATAATTACCACCTTTTTGTCTTCTATTAGAAAATCAATTTCAGTTGAAGTTGCTGCCAAAGGAGCTTCTCTTCTTCTAAAATCATCTCTATAAAAAGTAATATCTAATAAACCTAGCTTTAGATTTTTAATATTATAATGGGTTTTTAATAAATCTGCTAATCTGTTTGCTAAGAAAGATCCTCTAGGTTGTAAACCAATCAAGACTGTTTCAGAAAAATCATTATGATTTTCAATTAACTGACAGGCTAATCTGTGAAGAATAATTTCAATATCTTTTGAGTTAAGTAAGGTTTTTCTGCTCATAAGAAACCTATCAAATTTTAGTTGATAGTTGTTGAAAATCAAAATTAGGGTAAATAAACGTATATGCAAAATTTAAGACTATAAATAAGTTGTCGTTATTATTTTTATTTAGCAGTCTATAGTTGAATTTTCTTGTTAATTAAATTGTTGAAAACAAAAAGCACTTTTTAAAATGTACTTAAAGAGTTGTATTACTTTTATATTATAATTCAAATCCATAAGTTATGTCTTTAACGAAATTTGAATCCATGCTAAAAACCAATAGCGTCTACTTTTTTGACCTAGTTGAGTTTGAGGAAATTATTGTTCATTATTTAGATGTTGGTAAACACTCGTTAGCAAAAAAAGCGGTGAAACTTGGCTTAGACCAGCATCCACAATCTGTAGATTTAAAATTACTAAAAGTAGAGATGTATATATTTGAGGGAGAGCTAGATATGGCTTCTTCTTTGCTAAAAAAAATTGAGCGATTAGAGCCAAATAATGAAGAAGTTTTTATTCAGAAAGCAACTATAAATTCTAAGTCAGGAAATCATAAAGCAGCAATTATTAATTTAGAAAAAGCATTAACTTTTACAGAAGATAAGGTAGATGTTTGGTCTTTATTGGGAATGGAATATTTGTATTTAGACAATTTTGATGATGCACGTTTAAATTTCTCAAAATGTTTAGAAGTTGATTATGAAGATTATTCTGCTCTTTATAATGTTGTGTATTGTTTTGATATGGATAAGAAACATGAAGCTGCTGTAATTTATTTGAATAATTATATTGATATAAATCCTTATTGTGAAGTTGCTTGGCATCAATTAGGAAGACAGTATTTTATTCTAGAGATGTATAATGAAGCTTTATCTTCTTTCGATTATGCTGTTTTAATTGATGAATCTTTTATTGGTGGTTACTTAGAAAAAGCGAAAACATTAGAAGAATTAGAACGCTATCAAGAAGCAATTGATAATTATTTAATTACTTTAGAATTAGACGATCCAACAGCATTTGCTTATGTTAGAATAGGCGAGTGTTATGAAAGATTACAAAAGCAGGAAGCTGCAATTTCATATTATAAAAAAGCTGTTCATGAAGACCCATTATTAGACAGAGGCTGGGTTTTACTTGCTAATTTGTATTATAACGAAGGCAACTATGAAGAAGCATCATATTATATTTCTAAAGCATTAAAAATTGATGAGGATAATTCTTTGTATTGGAGAAGATATTCTGAAATTAAATTAAAACTTAACTTTTTTGAAGAAGCAGTTTCTGGTTTTGATAATTGTTTGACTTTAGGTGATGATGCATTAGAGGTTTTTATTGCTTTAACCGATGTGTTATCTTTTTTAGGTGAATTTAATAGTGCAGTTGCCGTGTTGTTTAAGGCTCAAAAAAACTATAAAAATTCTGCGGAAATAGAATACAGATTGGCAGGCTTGTTTTTTCTTTTAAATAAAGAAAAATATGGATTTAACCATTTAATTGCTGGCATAAAAATAGATTATGACTATCATGTAATTTTAAAAGAAATTTATCCAACAGTTTTGGACAATAAGAAAGTAAAAAAGTTTCTTAAGGATTATATAAAAGCGATGGAGTAATTATTTTTTTATGAGAATTTTTGAATTTTAGCTAAGTTCTTATTAAATTTCAAGACTCATAAGCTCCATTAGTATGTAAATTTTCTCCACTTGCCATATTCACAATTTTAAACTGAAAAACTTATGTATTATTAAGCATCGTATATTATATTTATTTTCTCTACAGCTTAGAAAAAAAACAGACTAATAACATTAGAAATAAATTAATATTTTCATGTCGTTATTTTCTATTTATAATTAGTAAATGTGATCTTTTTAAATGGGTCATTCAAAATATTTGCTAAATTTACAGAGGCATAAAGCTTATTTTAATGCCTTATATTAGAAGCTAACGAAGCTATATTATTTAAATTTAGAAACAAACTAAATTATAAACTACATTTCCATTTTTCTATAAAAATCCCTTTATCTTCGTTTTTCAAAATAAAACTTAAAATGAGCAGGAAAGTTAAAGATTATATTGTTATTGGTCTTAAGGGAATGGCTATGGGCGCTGCAGATGTTGTGCCGGGAGTTTCTGGAGGTACAATAGCTTTTATTTCTGGAATTTACGAAGAATTACTAGGTTCTATTAGCAATGTAAACTTAGACTTATTTAAAACCTTAAAAAATGAAGGTTTTAAAATTGCTTGGAAACAACTAAATGGTAATTTTTTATTGTCACTTTTTGTAGGGATTTTTATCAGTTTCCTTTCTTTGGCAAAAGCCATTAAATATTTGTTAGAAAACGAACCTATTTTATTGTGGTCTTTTTTCTTCGGATTAGTGTTAGCAAGTATTATTTATATTGCAAAGCAAATTTCAAAATGGAATTTTATTCCGATTATAATATTAGTATTATGTGCTTTTTTAGCCTATTACATAACCACTTTAGACCCTTTAGTTTCTGAAGTTTCATCGTCTTTATATGTTTTCTTTGCTGGTGCAATCGCCATTTGTGCAATGATTTTACCCGGAATTTCAGGGGCCTTTATTCTAGTTTTATTAGGTGCTTACAAGCCTGTTTTGGATGCTTTAAATGATAAGGATTTTAAAACAATATTTACATTTATAGCTGGTGCAATAATTGGATTACTTTCGTTCTCTAAGGTTTTAAAATGGTTATTTGCTAATTACAAAAATTACACATTAGCAGCTTTGACTGGTTTTATTATAGGTTCCTTAAATAAAATTTGGCCTTGGAAAGAAACTTTAACTTGGCGCACTAATTCTCATGGAATTAAAGTAGCCTTTAATCAACAAAGTGTTTCTCCTTTTTCTTTTGAGGGTGACGCACAATTAATGATGGCAATTATTTTGACAATTGTTGGTTTTTTGTTAATTTTAATAATGGAGAAATTGGCAGTTAAAAAATAATAAATGCACCAAGAAAGAACATTTTCACAGAAAGTAATCCTTTTTTTAAAGGGTTTAGCAATGGGAGCTGCAAATAAAGTTCCTGGTGTATCTGGCGGAACAGTTTCTTTCGTTTTTGGTTTTTACGAAGAATTAATTTACTCCTTTAAAAAGATAAATTTAAAAGCTTTTAAGTTACTTTTTAATGGACGCTTTAGAAGTTTTTACAGTTATGTAAACGGTCCTTTTTTATTCTTAATAATGGGAGGAAGTATCTTTAGTTACTTTAGTATTTCTTTAGTTTTAGATTATTTTTTAGAGAATTATGAGCTTTATGTTTGGAGTTGGTTTTTTGGAATGATAATAGGTTCAATTTATTATATTGGTAAAGATTTTGGAGATTGGAATACTAAAAATAGTATATCACTAATCATAGGAGCTTTGATAGGATTAGGAATTAGTTTTTTAACACCTGCCAGAGAAAATGACAACCTTTGGTTTGTGTTTATTTGTGGAATTATAGGTGTTTCAGGAATGACGCTTCCTGGGCTATCTGGCTCGTTTATCTTAATTTTATTAGGTAATTACGTACTGCTTTTAGTAGACTCTGTAAATGTTTTATTAAATTTTATTTCAAGTATTCTTTCTGGTGATTTTGATGTCTTGTCAGACCCCATTAAAATAAGATATTTAAAAATTATAGCTGTTTTTACTGGAGGCTCTGCTTTTGGTTTGGTTTCTTTATCACATATTTTAGGATATGTTTTAAAACGTTGGAATAAAATTGTGAATGCAATTATTATTGGTTTTATAACAGGTTCTTTAGGCATTGTTTGGCCATGGAAAAATAAAGTTTATGTTACCGATAATGGAAGCTTTTTATTTGATCAAAAAGGAAATAAAATAATTGAAAATTACGAACGATTTATACCTGAATTAAGTAGAATGGATTCAGTTTTAGCAATCTTTTTTATCTTTTTTGGTATTGGTATAATTTTAGCAATAGATTATTATGAAAGAAAAAGAAAATAGAATTTTTGGATTGTTAGGTAAAAATATTTCCTATTCCTTCTCAAGAGGATATTTTACGGATAAGTTTAAACAATTAAATTTAAAAAAAAATAAATACGTAAATTTTGATATTCAGCAGATAGAAGATTTTCCTTCAATAATCAGTAAAGAAAAAAACTTAAGAGGCATTAATGTAACCATTCCTTACAAAGAGGAAATTATCAGATATTTAGATAATTTAGATATAACTGCCAAAAAAATAGGAGCTGTAAATACCATAAAGTTTACTAAAAGAGGAAATTTAAAAGGATATAATTCTGATGTTGTAGGGTTTGAAAAATCAATAACACCTTTATTTAATAAACATCATAAAAAAGCCTTGATTTTAGGAACAGGAGGTGCCTCTAAAGCAGTTGCTTTTGCTTTGAAAAAGAATAAGATTAAGTATAAGTTTGTTTCTAGGAATCCATTAGGAAAAAAAGAAATTTCTTACGATAGTATAACCCAAGAAGTGCTCCAGAAGTATCTTGTAATAATTAATTGCACACCTATAGGTACTTCTCCAGATATAGATAAATGTCCTAATATCCCTTATAAATATTTAACGGAGAAGCATTTGCTATTCGATTTAATATACAACCCAGAAGTAACGGCTTTTTTATTTAAAGGAAAAGAAAAAGGAGCTACAATTAAAAACGGATATGAAATGTTAGAACTACAAGCAGAGGAATCTTGGAGAATTTGGAATAACCTACGCTAAGTTGTCCTAAAATATAGTTGTCAAGTAAACTTGTAGATTTTATAAGATGTCTGTATCTTTATAGGCAACATAATTATAGTATTATAAACGACCTTAAACATTGTAGACATGTTAGATAATAATGAAGAAAACGTTGAAAAAAACGAAGTAATAGCTGAAGAAAAAGTAAATAAAGTTTCTTCTAAAACGGAAGAAATCGTTGAAGAAGCTATTGTCGCTGTTGATGAAACTACTGAAGCTGTTGATGAAATTGAAAAACCGGTAGCTGAAAAATCTGAGAAATCAGAAGCTAAAGAAGAAGATGCTACTGTTGTAGATTATTCTGTATCCACCTTAGAAGAATTGGTTTCAACTTTAGAAAAGACGATATCAGACAATCCTGTTCAGAAAATAAAATCGCAAGTAGATGCTGTTAAAAATGCATTTAACCAAAAATTTGGAGCATTATTGGCAGAAAAAAAAGCAGCTTTTCTTGAAGAAGGAGGTAACTCTATAGATTTCCAGTTTTCTAGCCCATTAAAATCAGAATACAATAAATTATTATCAGAATATAAAAAGCAAAGAGACGGGTTTTATAATAATATAGAACGACAGCTAAAAGAGAATTTAGAAAAACGTATACTAGCAATTGATAGGTTAAAACTTTTAATTGAAGAAGCAGATACTTCTACAATGTATAATAATTTTAAAGTAATTCAAGATTTATGGCGTTCAATAGGTGCTGTTCCAAAAAGTCATTATAATGATACCTGGAAAACGTATCATCATCATGTTGAACGTTTTTACGATTTATTACATTTAAGTAACGATTTTAGAGATTTAGATTTTAAACATAATTTAGAAGAAAAATTAAGAATCATTCAAAAAGCTGAGGCTTTAGGGGAAGAGTTAGATGTTAATTTTGCTTCTAATGAATTACAGGAATTACATAAGTCATGGAAAGAAGATGTAGGGCCTGTAGCGAAAGAAATGCGTGAAGATATTTGGAAAAAATTTAGTGCAGCTACTAAAAAAATTCATGATAAGAGACATGATTATTTCAAAGAAATGCGCTCCAAATATCAAGAAATTATTGATGAAAAGATAGAAATCATTGCAGTAATTGATGCTTATGATACTTCTGAAAATAAAACGCATAATGATTGGCAAAAAACGATTAAAGATATTGAAGATTTAAGACAGAGATACTTTAATGCAGGTAAGTTGCCTTACTCTAAAAGTGAAGAAATTTGGCAAAAATTTAAAAAGGCTACAAAGAAATTTAATGCTGCTAAAAATGTTTTCTATAAGGAGGAGAAAGGTGATCAGCAAGACAATTTAAAAAATAAAATAGCCCTAATTGAATATGCAGAATCTCTAAAAGATACTGAAGATTGGGAGATGGCAACAAATGCTATGAAAAAAGTACAATCAGATTGGAAAAATATTGGGCATGTTCCTCGTAAGTTTTCTGATGATATTTGGAAACGTTTTAAAGCAGCCTGTAATCATTATTTTGATAGATATCATCAACAAAAGAATGTTATTAGTAAAGAACAACAAGATGTTGTTGTTGCCAAAAAAGAATTTCTAGAAGCTTTAAAAGAAAGCAAAGAAGCTACAAAAGAAACTATCTTAGAAGCAGTTAATGCCTGGAAAAACTTAGGAGTTTTACCCAGAAATGTACGTCATTTAGAAGGTAAATTTAATAAACAAATAGATAGAATGTTTGATGGTTTATCTTTAGATAAGAATGAAATATCTATGCTTAAGTTTACAAACATTGTAGATAGTTATTTTGCCGAGCAAGATTCTAGAAAATTAGACTATGAGCAAATGTTTGTAAGGAAAAAGATTGATGAAGTAGTTAAGGAAATTCAGCAGTTAGAAAATAATTTAGGTTTCTTCTCGAATGCAAAAGCAGACAATCCTTTAGTTTTAAATGTTAGAAATAGAGTAAATGAGTTTAAAGAGGACTTGTTACTTTGGAAGCAAAAACTAAGTTATATTAAAAAGTTAGATTATTAATGTATTTTTAATTTAATATTATATAAAAAAAACTCGAAGCTTAAGCTTCGAGTTTTTTTATGAATTTATATTTTTAGATTAAGAAAATAACTTGTCAATTTTTTCTTTTTCTTCAGCAGCTAAAGCAGCATCAACTAAAATACGTCCACTATGCTCGTCAATAGTAATTTTCTTTCTATTCGCAATTTCTAATTGAACCTGAGGTGGAATCGTAAAATAAGAACCTCCAGAAGCTCCACGTTCTATAGCAACTACTGCTAAACCGTTTTTAACTTTAGTTCTAATTCTGTTGTAAGCAGTATATAAATGAGCATCTATAGACTCAGCATATTCAGCAGACTTTTTAATTAAAAGTTCTTCTTCTTTTTCTGTTTCTTTTAATATAGCATCCAATTCAGATTTTTTATGACCTAAATGTTGTTCTTGTCTGTCTAATTTTTCTTTAGTACCACTAATTACTTCATTTTTCTGAGCAATTTTAGCTTTAAATTCAATAATTCTTTTCTCAGCCAATTGAATTTCTAAATCTTGAAATTCAATTTCTTTAGATAAAGAATCAAACTCTCTATTATTTCTAACTTTCTGCTGTTGCTCATCATACTTTTTCATTAAACCCTTAGATTCTTCTATGGCTAATTTTTTATTGTTGATGTCTGTTTCTAAGTTAGTAGCATCTTCGTTTAAATTAGAAATTCTAGTATTTAAACCGGCAACTTCATCCTCTAAATCTTCAACTTCTAAAGGTAATTCTCCTCTAACGTTTCTAATTTCATCAATTCTAGAGTCAATTAATTGTAAATCGTATAATGCTCTTAATTTCTCTTCAACTGAAACTTCTTTCTTTTTTGCCATGTTTATATGTAATAAATAGGGTTTGTACTTTTTTCTGATAAAATGACTGCGAAATTACTAATTTTTTTTGTAAGATAATCTACTAAAAGGTTTTTTGTAAACTGTTCGCTTTCATAATGTCCAATATCTGCCAAAAGTATGCTATTTTCAGCTTTAAAAAACTCATGATATTTAAAATCTGCACTTATGTAAGCATCTGCTCCAGCTTTTTTAGCATTAGAAATAGCAAAACTACCAGAACCGCCTAAAACAGCTACCTTTTTTATTCTTTTATTAATCAAAGCAGAATGTCGAATACAATCAGTTTTCATGGTTTTCTTTAAATATAGAAGAAAATCTTTTTCTTCCATTTCTGATGATAATTCACCAATCATACCCATTCCAATATTTTGATGCACATTTTCTGTCCTTACAATTTCGTAAGCAACTTCTTCATAAGGATGATTTTCTTTTAAAGCTTCTATAATAGCAACTTCATATTTACTTTCATAAATAACAGAAATTTTTATTTCTTTTTCTGTGTGAAGTTTTCCTTTTTTGCCTAAAACAGGATTTGATTCTTCATTTCCTTTATAAGTCCCATTTCCTAAAACAGTAAAAGAGCAATAATCATAATTGCCAATATTTCCTGCGCCAGCTGAAAAAAGAGAATTTTTTAAAGCATCTGAATTATTCTTAGGTACATAAGTGGTTAACTTTTTTAGAATCCCTTTTTTAGGAATTAAAATCTTCGTGTTTTGTAAACCTAGTATTTCGCACATTTTTGCAGAAACTCCGTTTTTAGAATTATCTAAGGCGGTGTGAGTTGCATAAATAGCAATATCATTTTTAATTGCTTTTAAAACGACTCTTTCAACATAAGAATTGCCATTTAATTTTTTTAATCCGCCAAATATTATAGGATGAAAACTAACAATTAAATTGCATTTTTTAGCAATAGCTTCCTCTACAGTTTCTTCTAAAGTATCTAAAGTAACCAGTATTCCAGAAACTTTTGTATTGTAATTACCCACTAATAAACCAACATTGTCAAACTCTTCTGCGTAGTTTAATGGCGCTAATTCTTCAATATAATTTGTGATGTCTTTTATGATCATTTTAAGAATGTATTGAAAATCAAAGTTAACATTTTTAATGTATTTTTACGCTAATGAAATTTGTTAGATTTTTACTGTTTCCTTTTGCAATTTTATACGATTTGATAACTTCAATTCGTAATTCCTTTTTTAACGCGGGTGTTTTTAAAGAAACTACATTCTATACACCAATTATAGTTGTTGGTAATTTAAGTGTTGGAGGGACGGGGAAAACGCCTCAAATAGAGTATTTAATAAGATTGTTAAAAGATTTTTATAAGGTTTCTGTATTAAGTAGAGGTTATAAGCGTAAAACAAAAGGTTTTCTTCTCGTAAATGAAAATCATACAGCAAATGATGTTGGTGACGAGCCATTACAGTATTTTAAAAAATTCACAAATATTTCTGTTGCAGTTGATGAAAATAGGGTGGAGGGTATTCATAATTTAATGGATCAAAAATCACCAGAAGTTTTATTGCTAGATGATGCATATCAACATAGAAAAGTAAAAGGAAGTTTTTATATTTTGCTAACTAAATATGATGATTTATTTACGGAAGATTTTTTATTACCAACAGGTAATTTAAGAGAGAGTAGGGCAGGAGCTAAAAGAGCAAATGTAATTGTGGTTACAAAATGTCCTTTTGATTTAAAAGAAGTTGAAAAAGAAAACATTAAAAGAAAGTTACAGCAATATAAAAAGGAAGTTTATTTTACGACAATTTCTTATGCTGATAAAACATCAGGAAGTCATGAACTATCTTTAGATGAATTGAAAAAAATTGAAGTTCTAATAATTACAGGAATTGCAAATCCAACTCCATTACTAGAGTTTTTAAATAAAAAAGAAATTAAGTTTACACATTTAAAATTTGCGGATCATCATCATTTTACATCCAAAGAAATAGAAGAAATTAAACAAAAATTTGATTTTATAAATGAGGATAAAAAGTTAATTTTAACCACAGAAAAAGATTACTCTAGGCTTTCTAGTAAGTTAAAAGAGCTTTCTTTTTTACAAATCGAAACTCGTTTTTTAGATGCCGAAAACACGTTTAATGATCTTATAAAGTTCCATATAGAGCATAACAAACAAGAATAAACACCTGTTTTTTAACCTTTGTTTTAGATGTATACTTTCTGATTACCTAACATTACAAGTAATAACAGTGTGCTTTCTTTTAGAATAAATGGCTATACGTTTTTTGTGTATTTTTAAATGGGGTAGAAATTATAACTTGTTATAAAACAAGCTTTTGATAATTCCGTCTGAAAGACCAATTTTTGGTACATATATTTTTTTTGCTCCACTCCATTTCATTGCAGATAAGTAGATTTTTGTTGCAGGTACAATAACATCTGCTCTGTCAGGATTTAAGCTTAATTCTGATATTCTTTCTTGATAGCTCATTTGTTTTAAAAACTGATATTGAGCATTTAGATAAATAAAAGAAATAGGCTTTCCCTCTGTTCTTCCAGATATTTTAAATAGTTTGTTAATATTACCACCAGAACCAATTAATGATACTTTTTTTAGATTCTTAGTATTTCTTTTAACCCATTTTTCTACCTCATCAAAAATTTCTTTATTCACAGATTTTTTATTATTCAATAAACGAACTGTACCCATTTTGAAAGATTTTGAGGTAATAATTTTTCCTCCAGAAAAAACGGTAAACTCTGTACTACCGCCTCCTACATCAACATATAAATATGAGTTATCGCCATCTATTAATTCACTTAAATCTGTAGATGAAATAATTGCAGCTTCTTCTTTTCCCCCAATAATATCAATTTTAATTCCTGTATCAGTTAAAATTTTATTAACGACTTCAATACCATTTTTTGCTTCTCTCATTGCAGAGGTAGCACAAGCTTTATATTTTTCTACATTATGAATTTTCATAAGTAATTTAAAAGCTTCCATTGCGTCAATCATTCTTTTGGTATTCTCATCGCTAATCATACCGCTTACAAATGCATCTGCTCCTAGACGGATTGGCACACGAACTAAAGAAGATTTTTTAAATTGTGGTTCTTTCGATTCTTCAACAATAATATTTGAGATTAATAATCTTATTGCGTTGGAACCAATATCTATTGCACCGTATTTTTTTATTTTTAACAATTTTTTATTTATTATTTTTAGGAGATTCGGACAAAACTGTTTTACCTTTTTTTATGTTTTTCCAGTGTTTTTCTTCAAATTGAATTGCTATTATACCACATGTAGGTACATGAGCCAATGGTTTATTACCAAATTTATTTACAAATGTATTAATACCATGATCGTGACTAAAAATAATAGCTGAATTAAAACCATCATCCAGTGCTTTTACCATTTTTACCAAGTACCCATCACTAAAACTGTATAGTTGACGTCTAATTTTTAAATTTGATAAAGGATACTCAAAGTTTTCACAAAAAATCACAGCAGTATGTAGAGCTCTATTTGCACTACTAGATAGAAAAACATCTGGTCTAGTGATCTTGTTTGATAAGATCTTAGACATTAGATGAGCATCCTTAATTCCACGCTTTTTTAAAGGCCTATCGATGTCTTCTATTCCTTCATATTCCCAAGAAGATTTTGCATGACGTACTATATAAAGTGTTTTCATTTAATTCAGTTATCTAAATGTAAATATAAATATTAAGGTGATAAACGATCTATTTTCCAAGAATATTTTTTTTGTAAAGAATATCTTATTCTGTCATGCATTCTATTAGGTCTTCCTTGCCAAAATTCGATAGAAATTGGTTTTACTAAATAGCCTCCCCAATGTTTTGGTCTTAGAATTTCTTCTCCTTCAAATTTTTCTTCAAAAGAAGATAAGTTTTCATCTAGTTCTTTTCTTGATGATACAATTTGACTCTGGTTAGATGCCCAGGCTCCTAACTTACTTCCAAAGGGTCTAGATTTAAAATAGTCATCAGATAAATTTTCTACTAGTTTTTCTGCTTTTCCTTTAATGATTATTTGTTGTTCTAAACCTTCCCAAAAAAAGGATAAACAAACATGATTGTTTTTAGCAATAGCATTCCCTTTTTCTGAATTATAGTTGGTGTAAAAAATAAAACCATCGGTTGAGTATTTTTTTAACAGTACAACTCTATTTTTTGGAAATCCATCTAAACCTATCGCTGAAATCGTCATTGCATTGCTTTCGTCAACTAAATTAGAATTATCTGCATTTAGAAACCAAGTCTGAAATAATTCTATTGGATTTTCTGGACAATTACTTTCTAAAAGTTCTTGTCTTTCGTATGATTTACGATAATTACTTAAGTCTTTTGACATTTAGGCTATTTTCTTTTAATCAAATATAATCCAACAAAAGTAATTAAACCATTTAAAGGTAAAATTTCCCAATGAAATTTATAGGCTCCAATTATGCTTTCTGGTAATAATGTAATGGCAAAACTTAATGAAATTGAAAGTAATGCAATAACCCAAGTATATTTATCTTTAATTTTATGTTTTGTCAAAATTCCAAAAGCAAATAATCCTAATAAAGGGCCATATGTAAATGTGGCAAACTTGAATAAATTTCCAACAACATTTCCTTCTAGATTATTAAATAAAATAACAACTAATATTAATAGAATTGAAACTCCAATATGTACTTTTTTACGTAAAGGTTTTTGTAGTTCCTCTTGTTTTTTTTCTATTCCTAAAAAATCTACCGAAA
>TARA_B110000046_G_scaffold40357_1_pt1 | contig 36885 bp, 27 predicted proteins | sample TARA_B110000046 | Tara Oceans TARA_B110000046 (sample SAMEA4397157) | marine metagenome | biome: Polar Biome; feature: [DCM] deep chlorophyll maximum layer (ENVO:01000326); material: water (ENVO:00002006), including particulate matter (ENVO:01000060) such as... | depth 40 m
ATTTTTTAGACTTGGCAAACCAGCTTTTCGTCCTAGAGGATTGCCAGATTGACCTTTTTTAAATTGGTGATTTTTTAAGTTTTGATTATTTGCCATCTTTCAGTTATTTTCTCTTTATTTTTAATCCTCGCTGTTCTTTTCGCTGCTTATTCTGATATTACTCTTTCCTTTCAAATATAGTAAGAGGGACCTATTTAAAGGGTAACTATTTAACGTGTCTTTCAAACAATCCCCTAACATATTGACCTAAATATTATTTTTCATACTTTATAATAAAGGTTACACATTTTATTTTTTATTGGGTTATTACTTTGTACTGCTTGGAATAGCGGAATACCTCGAAAAAAAAGCTAGTACACCTGTATCGTAATGAAAGTAAGGGTTTCGGTTGTTTTGGAATAGTGGGCGTAAAATGTTATCCAAAACTAAAACTCCCCCAGAGTTCTGTACTCCCTCGCTAATTCCCTTATATATATTATTTAAAGTATATAGTAGTACAGTATTCCAAACCCAATAGGGTAAAAGGTTTCGAGCGGAATAGCAACTAGTACAGAAGTGGTACACTATTCCAACATTTGAACTTTTCATTCTATTCTTTTTTATGGTGTAAAATCCGTTAAACAAAATCTTTAACCTTGAAACAGTACCAGTTGCCCTTTGGTCTTTTAGTACTAATCCTATACACGCCATCTTGAGTTCGTTCAATTTTGTTTTTTCTGGAGTTACTTTGATATTCTGCAAGCTCTTGCATGTCAGTTTGTAAAACCTTCCCAATACCCTGAACAGATATTCTATCATTCCCTAAAAAGAATTTTTTTAGATCAGTGGGAGTAAGCCAAATCTCTTGTTTTTCCATCATCTGGTCATCTGCAAAAATTTCACTTACTCCTGCCTTAATCATCTGTACAGAGTTTTTTTCATTTACCTCAACTGTCTTAATTAGAAAATCATTCTCAATAACCGAATTGGGCAAATACAAGCGACCTTGACTTTCATTAAACATTGGCGTTAAATCATTTTGCAGGTAGTATTGAAAAGCTGAAATTTCACTTTTAATTTTATCCTTATGGTTTTGAATAACCTCTTCAATCGGGCTTATTTTTCTAATCCAAAACCTATTATCCTCTTTTCCAACGTGAACAAAACCGAACTCTTCATTTGATAAGATTACAAACTTCCTGTAGTTTTTCACTCTATACTCAACCATATATTTAGCATTGACAATTGTTTCTTCCTCCGTTATCATTTTTTTAAGTTTGGACTTGAATCTTGCCGCATTGCCTTTGTCGGTTTCCTCTAGAATAATTAATCCCTTTGCTGCTATCATTGAATTAAAACTTCCCTCGATGGTATCTGCATCTACAAACACACCATTATCATTTCCAGTTAACATTTGCAGGAACTCTCCAAAAGCTGTTTTCCCTGTGTTGTTCTCACTTGAAACAAGGCAAAGTGTATGAAGCCGAACTTTAGGGAACAAGTAAAAGATTCTAAGCCATTCCATGCCCTCGCGGTTTTGTTCTTTAAAAATGTGATGTACTAATTTGTCAATTGTTTCAAACGAGCCTTTTTTGGGGGTATAGTCTGGTTTATGGTAAGTATTAAAAAACACTCCGTTTTGATTTGTAATTATTTGCTCGTAATCTGTATTACTTGGAACATTTGAAAAACCAACGTACTTATTAATGCTCCTTAGTTTTTCAGTACCAAAATCATCTCGAATAGTGTCTTTTGTCCATTTCTGTTTGTCGCCATTTGGAAGTAGTTTAAAATAATCCGTTCCAATTCTCGCATAATTATCAATACTATCTTTTTCAGGAATGATTGCCTCAGGCTTCAGGAACTTCGATTGATTATCTCTTTTATACCGTTCAATATTGTCTGTTTCTTCAATCATTTCAAATAAATTGCATTTAATGTTTGTGCTTTTGTAATCATTTCTCGAGCGGTCTTTTTGTAGCCATTAATTTTACTCCGAACCGATAAGTATATATTACTATCAATTAAGTTTTCAATTAGGGTTTCAGCTTCTGGTGTGCTTAAATAACCAGCCTTAACATACCCCCCTAATGAAGTTGAAATTCTTACAAGTTGTGGATGTCCGTTATCGTTAATTTTATCTACACCCGATTTTGTTATGGCTTCAACTCTTTTGCGGTCCAAGTCAGTAGAATGGACCTCTCTGTATGGTTGAGGCTTTGGTTTTGGTTTTGCGTATCTACCATTGAAAACAATAGCATTGTTATTCCTTCTAATATTCGGGTCAGCTGAATAAAAAAGAGGTAACACGCAATTGAAAGGCGCATGATCAAACCCCCTGTAGTCGTTTAAAATATTCTCAATAGCAGAAAACCGTTCTTTGTACTCAACAGTTGAGGTGGCTATTGGTATTCGAGCCAACGCCCTTACTCCTAATTTTGAACTTGAAAGCCATGAAGCAATAATGAACGGATAGGCCTGTATAAGGTAATCTCTAAAATCTTCTGAATATTCAACGCTTGGTAGCTTGTCAAAATCCAACGGCATTAAACCCGTAAACCGTTCAATTTCGTCATACCTCCGATAATTCTTTACAATTACAGCTGGGGTAAAAGAGGAAAGGTTTTTCTTTAATTCATTCCTTAAATCCTCATCCTTGTTTAAAGATGCTTCATGTATTTTCTGGAGTAGTTCTGTAATGTGTTTAGCTGGGTTTTTAATTCCTATCAAAAAATTCAATAATGACAAAGAATTTACGGGCTTGGTAGATTTAATTTCACCTTTGTAAAATTGAAATAGAACTTTTTTCAAGTCATCCTTGTCAACGTCTGCAATTTCTAAATCAAGTATCTTTGTGCTGTTCATTTTATTGAATAATATTTATTGAAGTCCTTAGTGGTATTTGGGATTTTTTTTGACTTGGAAGGCTTACCAAATTCTAAACAGAAGTTTGGGAGCGGTCCAGTAACCAGGATTCAACTTCTTTTCTGGAGAACCACCAAGACTTACCTCTTTTAGAACAAGGAATTTTACTCTTCCGACAATAATCTCGAATAGTGCTTGGTTTTAATTCCGTCAATTCAACAACACCTTTGATGTTAATTGCATCGGGTTTGGATTCCTTCAACTCGTTTAGTTCTTTTTTTAAGGAATGAATATCATCCTGCATCCCTTCAAATTCACGCATAAAATCTCTTGCTGACATAGCTTTTGTTTTAGTAATTTATTCCAGCCAAAAATCAGAAGAAACAGAAATGAGATTTAAAAAAAATGGGGTACTTTTTCTTTTTGAGTGGTTTTTATGTGTGGTTTTAAGTAGTAATGTCTATTTGCGAGCGTCTTTTATTCGCTTTAGTCGTTCCTTGTGAAGCTTCTCGTATTTTCCAATCAGAAACGCATTGTACTCTATATGAGTCCAATTGTTTTCTCTCATTAACTTTAATACTGGTCGGCTAATTTTATGGTTTTTAGGATCTTCCTTTATAATTTCACACCTCAACCTCTCATGTGTTCGATGGTCAATTAACAAGTGCGGCTGAGCCTCCAACTTCCAAAGAAGTCGCTCAAGATTAACTGGGTTTTTTTTCAGCTTATTAGTGATTTCTTTAGGCTTGAATAGTTTCGGCCATAACAAAACTTCATGCACAAATTTAGCCGCCTCTTTTGGACTTAAACCTTCTAACTTCAATATGTAGAACCATTCAGCAAGAGTAAGTTCCTTTAATGCCTTTTTCGAGATGCCACCTTTAAAACTCAACGGATGGAAGTACTCGGTAAGTGTCAATATTTTTGATGCTCGTTTTGTATCCTTCATAATTACAGGTCTGAAGTTTTAGAAACAGCTGCACGAATTGTGTCCAGATTGACTTTGTAATATGCTTTGGTCTGTTCTAATGTTGCATGACCCATCATTTCACTTAGAACTTGAATATCCGTGCCTCTATTGGCGTGAATATTCGCAAAGGTTTGTCTTGCCGTATGAAATTTAACGTATTTTTTTCTGACCCCAATGTTCTTTGCCCATACACGAATTAAATCCAACTCTTTTGTATCACAAACAAAACCATCAAACACCAATAGTTCAGGTGAATAATCTGAAGGGTCTTTTCCTTCATCGCAAATAAAAGACAGGGCTTTCCTATCTAATGGAATGACAATATCTTTTTTGCTTCTCTTGGTTCTTGCTGTTTTAGTTCTCATGTAAGAAACAGCCCATCCAGTATCATTTGTTGCTTCAGATTCTAAATCTTTGTCATCAAAATCATCCAAGTCAATAACATCATTCCACGTTAATTTTTGAATATCAGCTTTAGCCAAACCAGTACGCATTGAAAACAAAAAAGCTTTCGCAGTTACATCCCTTAGTTCTATTGGGTGGGTAATGTCCTCGAATTTCCTGCGCTGTTTAACATTCAACTTATCTGCTTCCCTTTCTTCCATAGCAGGAATTAAATCTTCTTTCAGTTCAATTGGTTCGGGAAGTAAATTAAGGCTGTCCAATCTAACTGCAATAGACTTGAAAGAAACCGCAATTTGAATCCTTGAATTAACAGACACAAAAGTTTTTGTTTCAAGTGGTTTACCTGTGAAATCTAATTTTGGAAGGCTTTCATTGTTATTCAACCAAGTAATAAATTCAATTACATTTTTAGCTGTTAAGTGCTTTCTTTCCACTTGGGAAATAAGATTCTCATTCCTTCCTATTCTTAAATAATCTCCAAACCTATTTACCGCACCTTTAATAGCAGCAACTCTACTCTTTGAATTTATTATTATTCCATTGACCTTGTATTTCATCGGGTCGAAATACTCAGCATCAAACTCATCAATTAACTTGATAATATTATCTGGAATGTCCTTTTGCTCTTTTCTTAGCTTGGATTCAGGGTTATTGGCAAGTTCTTGGTATTTGGATTTCTGTTCTTTGGCTATTTTTTCATTCTCTTCATTCAAGCCCTTCATATTAGGGTAGAACTTATTGCCTTGTGGATTTGTCCAAACCTCCAAATCTGATGAAATTGATTGTGTGAGCTTTCCGCTAGTCGGATGAAAGACCGATTCTGAAAACATAAAATATATTAGTTTTCTTTTGGCTGAAAACTTAGTTGGCTTTGGCTTTCGTTTAATTGAAACTCTGATTACACTCATGTCACAAAGTTAAGTACCCTTAAATAAGTACCCCCTATATTTAATGCACAAATATTAATAATTAACATCTGTTTATATAAGTAGTGTGTTTATCGTATGGTATTGTTGAGTTTAAAGTGGCTTGTTTGTGTTGGTATTAATCTTCTGAGAAGTCAATAAAAGCCTTAATCAAACTTCCATACAAAATATAGAAGCTCTTCATTCATTTTATACGATTTTATACATTTTCAAGTAGTGGCTCATTTCATTTTGAATTTTCATTGCCTCTAAACCTGCTTTTTCGGCAAATTTCTCATCATTTCCTGCATAAATAATTCCTCTAGAAGAATTTATTAGCAAACCACAATCTGATGTCATTCCATGCTTTACAACCTCATCCAAACTTCCGCCTTGTGCGCCAACACCTGGCACTAAAAAGAAATTCTCTTTTGCTAAGGCCCGCACATTAGAAATATCTTTGCCCCGCGTTGCTCCAACTACAAACATAAGTTGAGATGGATTAGCCCATTTCTGTGCTTTAAGAACTACATTTTCAAATGTTTTTATTCCTTGGACATCCTCTAATTGCTGAAAATCATTTGAGCCTGGATTGGAAGTTAAAGCCAATAAAATAACCCACTTTCCTTCTCCTTCCTTTATAAAAGGATTTACCGAATCTTCTCCCATATATGGAGCGACTGTAATAGAATCGAAATTTAGACCTGCCGCCGATTTATCAAAAAAAGTTTTAGCGTATCTGGCAGCTGTATTCCCAATATCCCCGCGTTTGGCATCAGCTATTGTAAAACAATTAGTTGGAATATAATCTAGGGTTTTTTTTAGGCTTTCCCAACCTTTAGAACCAAGACATTCATAAAAAGCGATGTTTGGCTTATAGGCAACGGAAAAGTCCTTCGTTTTGTTAATTATTTGCTTATTGAATTCAAAAATAGGGTCATCATAATCTAAAAGAAACTTAGGTATTTTATCTAAATCCGTATCCAATCCAACGCAAAGAAAACTTTGTTTCGATTTAATTTGATTTATAAGTTCTTTTCTAGTCATTTTTTAAACAGCCCCTTCTTTAAGCTTTTCTGCATTTTCCGCTATCTGCAATGCCTCAACTATTGCTTCAATATCTCCACCAATTATGGCATCAAGGTTATAAAGGTTTAATCCAATTCTATGATCGGTAACTCTTCCTTGTGGCCAATTGTAAGTTCTTATTTTTGCCGATCTGTCTCCTGTAGAAACTTGTGATTTTCGAGCGATAGCTTGTTCTTTTTCCTGCTTTTCCAATTCCACTTCATACAACTTAGAACGAAGTACTTTCATGGCGGCAGCTTTGTTTTTATGCTGTGATCTTCCATCCTGACACTCTACAACAATTCCAGAAGGCAAGTGAGTTAAACGAACTGCAGATTCAGTTTTATTAACATGCTGCCCACCTGCTCCTGATGATCGATAAGTATCTACACGGATGTCATCTTTTCTTAAATCAACTTCTACGTCTTCTACTTCTGGCAAAACAGCCACAGTAGCTGCTGAGGTATGAACTCGTCCTTGAGATTCAGTAACAGGAACACGTTGTACTCGATGAACACCTCGTTCGTATTTTAAAGTTCCGAAAACATCTTCTCCAGATACGGAAAAAGAAATTTCTTTGAATCCACCACTTGTTCCTTCATTACTTACTATAAGTTCGGTTTTCCAACCTTTTTTCTCACAATATCTCCAATACATTCTGTATAGATCACCTGCGAAAATACTTGCTTCATCACCACCGGTACCTGCTCGAACTTCCAAAATCACATTTTTAGAATCTTCTGGGTCCCTAGGAATTAACATAACTTTAATTTTTTCCTCCAGTTCCACTTTCGCGGGTAAAAGATCGTCAAGCTCCATTTTGGCCATTTCTTTTAATTCGACGTCCTCATCCGAATTCAAAATTTCTTTTGAAGTTTCAATATTTCCAATAATATCGGAATACTCTTTATGCGCCTTAATTATTGGTTCTAAATATTTGTATTCTTTGTTTAGCTTTACATACCGGATCATATCGGATATGATCGCAGGATCTACGATTAAATCCGAAACCTCGTGAAAGCGGTCAACTATTTTTTCTAATTGTAATACTAAATCGTTCATTATTAATTATAAATAAAGTTTCCGAATTCAGAATCAATCGTTACTTGTTTAGCAACACTTTTTTCAACTCTTCCAACAATCTGAGCGTCAACATTAAATGATTTTGAAATGTCAATAATATCTTGAGCTATCTCCTTTGGAACATACAATTCCATTCGATGTCCCATATTAAATACTTTATACATTTCCTTCCAAGGAGTATCCGATTCTTTTTGAATCAATTTAAAAAGAGGAGGAAGAGAGAACAAATTATCTTTAATAATATGTAAATCATTAATGAAATGTAGAACCTTTGTTTGTGCACCACCACTACAGTGAACCATTCCATGAATGGACTTTCGATGTTTATCCAATATTTCTTTGATAATAGGTGCGTATGTGCGAGTAGGTGAGAGAACTAATTTACCGACATTTATTGGGGAGCCTTCAATTTCATCTGTGAGGTTACTGGAACCAGAATAAATCAAATCCTCAGGTACAGAAGGGTCAAAAGTTTCTGGGTATTTTTTAGCCAAAGTTTTATTAAAAACATCATGCCTAGCTGATGTTAATCCATTGCTTCCCATTCCACCATTATATTCTGTTTCATAGGTTGCTTGTCCAAATGAGGCCAAACCAACAATTATATCGCCATCTCGAATGTTGTGATTACTTATAACATCGCTTCGTTTCATTCTCGCTACAACAGTAGAATCAACAATAATAGTTCGAACTAAATCACCAACATCTGCTGTTTCACCGCCAGTTAAACTAATGTTTAACCCTGCCTCTCCTAGGCTTTGAATTACTTTTTCGGTCCCATTTATTAAAGCTGAAATTACTTCTCCTGGAATCAGGTTTTTATTTCTTCCTATAGTTGAAGAAACTAAAATATTATCCGTTGCCCCAACGCAAAGTAGATCATCGGTATTCATTATTAATGCATCTTGAGCTATCCCTTCCCATACACTAATGTCGCCAGTTTCTTTCCAATAAGCATACGCCAATGAAGATTTTGTTCCTGCCCCATCAGCATGCATTACCACACAATGGTCAGCGCTATTGGCCAAAAAATCTGGCACAATTTTGCAAAACGCTTGAGGAAACAATCCTTTATCTAGGTTTTTAATAGCAGAATGCACATCCTGTTTATCTGCAGAAACACCTCTTTTATCGTATCTAGTTTCTTGTGCCATAACCAAAAAAAGCGCCCTTATAAAAAGAGCGCTTCCAATTAGGAATATTTTGTTATTCTATTTTATAAATACCTATTTTTCTTTTACTGGAGCTTCCTTATTTAGATCTTCACTCTCTATTGGAGCCTCTACTTTTGGCTCAAAGTCATCTCTAATAACAGAAAATACTGTTCTACGATTTAATTGATAAGCTGCTTTTTGGTCCGTTTTAGTAGGAAGAGCTTTTATGTACGCTTCATTAAAAGAAACCCCATTAATAACAACTGGAGTACTTTCACCCCAACCTTTCGCCTCTAATCGCTCTGCGTCAATTCCTTTTTCAATAAGGTAATCCACACAACTTTGAGCCCGTTCTTCTGAAAGTTTTTGATTCGCCGCTTCTCCACCTTGTGGATCCGTATGGGCAGATAATTGAATTACAATTGTAGGGTTATCAATTAAAGTTTGGTATAAATCATTCAGACTATCTTTAGAGTTAATTTCAGATGTTACCATTAATTCTGATTTTCCTAATTCATAAAGTACTGTTTTAAACTTAATATCTCCACAGTTAAAACATTGCAATTCAAAATCATGAACAAATGCCGTAGAACGAGGAACGCTAATCGTTGTTTCCTGCCCTTTACTACTTAAGTATTTTCTTTTAGCATATTCATCAGTTCCACATTCATTAGTAACTTTCTTTGCTTGGCTTTCACTTTTATCTACTAAAATGGTATATGATGTAGCTTCCGAAATGTATCTATCTCCATTTTCTTTTTCTTCTAATTTATAAAATCCATTTGCATCTGTCAGTACTTCAACCGAAGAGCCATCAGTTCCAATTAATTTTACTCTAGCTCCTGCGATTGGTGCTTTACACTCTACATCTTTTACCGTTCCTTGTAAAGTATAAATAATTGGAGGCATTTTAAAACTCCAAATGTCAGCCCCACCTTTTCCACCTTTTCTGTCCGAAGAAAAATAACCTTGTTCTTTATTTCCTAAAAAGAAAATTCCAAAATCATTTGCTTCTGAATTAATAGGAAATTTAAGATTTTCAACATTCGCCCACTCCGTATCTCCAGTTTTTTCAGCTTTATATATATCTAAGCCTCCCATTCCTTTATGACCAGTAGAAGAGAAATAAAGCGTTCCGTCATCTTTTATAAACGGGTATAACTCATCATTTGGAGTGTTTATTCCAGCAACATTTATAGGATCTCCAAATGCTTTTGATGTTTTGTCGTATTTAACTACCCAAATATCCTTACCGCCTTTCCCGCCTGGTAAATCGCTTGCAAAAAACAACAATTGATCGTCATTTGAAATTGAAGGATGACCAATAGATACAGTGTCTGGCACCATATTTATTTTAACTGGATCAGCCCAATCTTGACCACGTTTTGTCGCCATCCATAATTCGCATGGTTTTGTTGCTTTCGTTTCAACTGGGCAATGAGTATAATACATTGCTTTATCCCTTTTAGTAATAGTTATTGGGCCTTCATTAAATTCAGTGTTTATAGGTTGTGGTAAAGGTCTAGGAATGCTCCACTTTCCTTTTCTATCCATTTCAGCAGTAAAAAGATCAGAAAAGTTTTCACCACTTCTAGAATCAATACCATTTCCAGTTCCACCAGGTCTAGAACTAACAAGAATAACCTCATCATTTCTTCTTCCAGACATTACAGGCGCGTAATCGTACATCTTAGAATTTAAAGCTTTTGCATTTTCAACAATGTGAGGTGTTGGTTTGTCCATCCATTTTTGCGCAAGCTTACAGCCTTCTAATCCATCTATCGATTTTTGATCCCCAGGTTTAATGCTATTGTATTGCTCGTATCTTTTAATAGCTTCTTCCAATTTACCTTGAATTTTAAACGCCTCCGCTAAATTCAAATACAATTTAGGCTCCTTATCACCATACTTAGCTTTTTCTGCTTTTGAGTACCAGTCTTCAGCCATTTCAAAATTGTAAACTAGTCGATAACAATCCCCAATTAAATAAATTATTCTAATTTTTTGATCCCTATCATTTTCAGATCCATAAGCCGTTTTGTACAAGGCGATAGCTTCGTAATAATGCTCTGTATTATAATTAAAATCGGCATCTTTTGTTTTGGAACCTTGACCAAAACTTAAGGCAGTTAATGATAGAGCAATTAGGGTTGAAATAATAAAATTAATCTTCATAGATTCTGATTATGGAAGTATTCCAATTTTGAACAAATTAAACGAAATTTTAATAAATACCAAAAAAATTCATTAACGCCGAAAGTAAATCAAAAAAGAAAAGATTCCTAATTTATTGCAAGGTCTATGTTTCTCACCTTTTCAACAATCATAACACTCTGATTATAATAGTTTTACGAAATATCGAGATTTGAATACCTACAATTAAAAGCAAAATTTAAATTAATTTTAATACAAACTCCCACCCAACCTCATTCTAGCTTAGCGTGTAAATAGCATCTCGCGATATTTTGGCACAGGCCAAAGCTCATTATCAACGACAACTTCTAGTTTATCTACGTTATAACGTATTTCATCAAAAAACGAAAAAACAGTATCGCAATAAGCCTTCGCTTGATCTGGAATAGAATTTAATTTATTAGCTTTTTTTCTTGCGATTCTCATTTTTTCAACCATGGATTGAAGGGCCGAGATTCGCTCAGAAATTTCTTCTATCATTGTTATTTGAGTGCCAGAATGTTTTTTAAAATCATCTTCAAACACTTCCTTCATTCTGGAAACATTTGATAAAAGTTTGTGTTGATATTCAATGGCAGCTGGTATGATTTGGTTTAACACCATATCTTGCAAACATCGTGATTCAATTTGAACTTTCATTTTATAGTGTTCCTGAGCAATTTCGTAACGCGCTTCTAATTCTACACCAGTAAAAACGTCATGATTTCTGAACAATTTCTTAACTGAGTCTTCCACCATAAAATCCAAAGCATAAGGCGTGGATTTAACATTTTTCAATCCTCTTTTCTCTGCCTCTTCAACCCAGTTTTCACTGTAACCGTCTCCTTCAAAACGAATGTTCTTTGATGCTACAATATTCTTCTTCAACACCTTAAATATAGCATCGTCCTTTTTATCTCCAGCTTTTATATGTTTATCTACATCCCTTTTAAAACATAGTAATTGCTCGGCCATAATTGTATTAAGCGAAACCATAGCTGATGCACAATTAGAATCGGATCCGACTGCTCGAAATTCAAATTTATTTCCAGTAAAGGCAAAAGAAGATGTTCTGTTCCTATCTGTATTATCCAACATAATATCTGGAATTTTACCAATACGAAGTTTCAAATCCGTTTTTTCATCTGGCGAAAGCTTACCCTGATGTACTTTTTCTTCAATTTCATTTAGGATTGATGAAAGCTGAGAACCAATAAAAATGGAAATAATTGCTGGGGGAGCTTCATTTGCTCCCAGTCTATGGTCATTACCTGCTGAAGCAATTGTGGCTCGCAACAAATTGTCATATTTATGAACTGCAGCAATCGTGTTTACAAAAAATGTTAGAAAACGTAAATTGGTTTTCGGATTTACACCTGGGCTTAATAAATTTATTCCTGTATCCGTAGCCAATGACCAATTATTGTGTTTTCCTGAACCATTCATTCCTTGAAATGGCTTTTCGTGCATCAATACTCTAAAATTATGTTTAACCGCGACTTTTTCAAGCAAGTCCATGACCAATTGATTATGGTCTACGGCAATATTCACTTCTTCATACATAGGAGCCATTTCGTATTGGTTCGGAGCCACTTCATTATGTCTAGTGGTTACTGGAATCCCCAATAAATGAGCTTCATTTTCAAAATCTTGCATAAAAGCCATTACTCTATCCGGAATAGCACCAAAATAATGATCGTCTAATTGCTGACCTCTTGAAGATGAATGTCCAAAAAGAGTCCTTCCTGTCATCACCAAATCAGGTCGTGCATTATAAAGAGCGGCATCTACTAAAAAATACTCTTGTTCCCAACCTAATGTTGGAATAACTCTAGTAACATTTTTGTCAAAATACTTCATGACATTTAAGGCTGCCTTTTCCACTGAAACAGTAGATTTCAATAAAGGTGCTTTATAATCCAAAGCCTCACCGGTGTAGGAAACAAATATGGTAGGTATACATAAAGTTTTACCAATAATAAAAGCTGGTGAAGTTGGATCCCAAGCAGTATAACCACGAGCCTCGAAAGTATTTCTTATTCCGCCATTTGGAAAAGAAGAAGCATCAGGTTCCTGTTGTACTAATTGACCTCCCCCGAAAGATTCTATAGCTTTACCGTCAATAGAAGGCTCCATAAAAGAATCGTGTTTTTCAGCAGTTCTTCCAGTTAGTGGCTGAAACCAGTGCGTGAAATGGGTGACATCTTTTGACATGGCCCAGGCCTTCATAGAAGTTGCAACAGAATCCGCAATTTCCCTATCTATTTTCTTCCCATTATGCATGGAACCTTTCACACTTTTAAAAGCTTCCTTTGAAAGAAATTCTTTCATAGAATCTATATTAAAAACATTCGCTCCAAAATATTCTGATATTTTATTTGAAGGTGGGGTTTGCCAATTAGGTTGTCTGTCAAATAGTTTTTCTAGTGCTGAAAATCTTAAAGTAGCCATAATATTGAGTGATTATTAATTTCAGCGCAAATATCAACTTTTCTATGGGGGCTACCACTAAATTAAATCACTATATTATCAACAACCCCCATATTTTTTACACCCAAAATTAAAAACAAACACTAACTTCAGATATGAACCCCCAAATTATCCGATTTATTACAAAAAAAAAGGGGGTATCCTATCGGAACCCCCTTTTTATAAACTTTAATATTTTAAATCTATTTTTTCAATTTCTTTTTTGCTTCGTCAATGTCCTTCTTCACATCTTTTACACTTTCCTCAATATCTTGTTGAATATCTTGAGTCGCATCTTTAAACATTCGTATTCCCTTTCCCATACCGCGCATCATTTCAGGAATACGCTTTGAACCAAAAAAGAGCAATACAAAAAGGACGATTATAAAAATTTCACCGCCGCCTAAATTAAAAAAAAGCAACATAATAAATAGCTATAAAAAAAAGGGGTGACTAGCACCCCTTTTGTTATTCAGAATCTTTTTCTTTACTTAAATCTATAACTGTTGGCGCTGCCACACATAAGGAAGAGTAGGTTCCTACCACTACTCCAACCATTAAGGCAAACACAAACCCTCTAATTACTTCTCCTCCAAAAATGAAGATCATAAGAAGCACTAGAAAGGTACTCATAGAAGTATTTATAGTTCTACTCAATGTACTATTAAGCGCATCGTTTACAACCTGCTTGTAAGGTCTGTTTTTATGCAAACCAACAAACTCTCTAATTCTGTCAAACACAACAACCGTGTCATTTATGGAGTAACCCACAACCGTTAGAATTGCGGCAATAAACGCTTGATCAATTTCCATTGACCATGGTGCAATGCTATAAAAGATAGAGAAAACTCCGAGTACAACAAGTACATCATGGAAAACTGCGACTAATGCGCCCAATCCAAATTGCCATTTTCTAAATCTAATTAAAATGTACAAGAAAATTGTAAGTATAGAAAACAACACCGCCCATATTGCTGACTGCTTAATATCATCAGCTATAGTGGGCTCCACTAACTGAGAACTTAACTTTTCATACTCTAACCCAAGTGTGTTTAGCCCAGAATACATTGTGCTTACCACTTTATCTTCTGTATCTATTCCCGATTCGTTAATCATGTATTTAGTAGTGATTTTCACCTGATTTGCAGTTCCATAAGTCTTAACTTCAGGACGTTGTTTCAAACCATTTTCATCGACAAATACATTCGCCAAAGCAATCCCAACTTTATTTACATCTATGTTTTTCTCAAAGCTAACTAAGTAACTTCTACCTCCCGTAAAATCAACCCCGTAGTTCAATCCTCTTGTAGCCAAGCTTACTACACCAGCCAAAATGATAATACTAGAAATCACATAATACATTCTTCGCTTACCAATAAATTTAAAGTTTAGGTTATTGAACACATTATCTGTCCATCGTGTTGAAAAAGAAACATTTTCTTTTTTAGACAAATACCACTCAAAAATTAATCGAGTAATAAAAATGGCAGAAAACAATGAAGTAAGAATACCAATGATTAAAGTTGTGGCAAATCCTTTTATTGGACCAGTACCAAATATTAATAGAATAATACCCGTAAGTAAGGTTGTAATATTTGCATCTATAATAGAGCTGTATGCATTTTGATATCCATCATGGATAGCTAGTTTCATGCCTTTGCCTGCTCTAATTTCTTCCCGGATTCGCTCGTAAATAAGAACATTAGCATCCACCGACATACCAATCGTAAGAACAATACCCGCTATACCCGGCAATGTAAGTGTTGCATGAATAGATGTTAAAACTCCAAACACAAAAAAGATATTTGCTATAAGTGCAACATCTGCAATTCCACCAGCTTTTCCATAATAAAATACCATGTAAACCAGAATAAGAAGAAATGCCAAAGCAAAAGAAAGCATTCCGTTTTCAATAGATTCTTGTCCTAACGATGGGCCAACTATTGCTTCTTCAATGATTTTTGCAGAAACCGGAAGTTTGCCGGCTTTAAGAACGTTTGCTAAATCGGCAGCTTCATCAGGAGTAAATTGACCTGAAATAGAAGAGTGCCCACCTGATATCTCCCCTTGAACAGTAGGAGCAGTATAAACTTTATCATCCAAAACAATAGCAACGCTTCTCTTTAATGGCTCCCCATTAATGTTAGAAGTTGAAGCCTCGAGTGTAATTTCTTTCCACTTTCTAGCTCCAGTTGAATTCATTGTCATAGAAATTTCTGGATTTCCATTAGGATCAGATTGAACGGAAGCATTTGTAATTACATCACCTTCCATTCTTGCATTTCCATCTCTAGATTTTACCTTGATAGCATAAATCGCATAAACATCAGTTGGTTGATCATCGTTATCCATTATTGATTTTGCGGCCCATAAGAATTTAATGTCTTTTGGGAATTCCCTCATTATCTTCGGATCTTCAAAATACTCCTCAACCTGCGTACGGTTTTTCTCAGCAACATATCCTACTATCGGTCCTTCACCTGCAATAGTCTGCTGATTTTCGCCTTGATAAAGATTTAACTGAACTACAGCAAAAAGTGGATTTTCAGATGCAAACTCATCGAAATTAAACTCTTCTTCATCAGCCGTTGCCTTATCTGTAGAATCACCTGCTAGATCATCCAACAAATTGCTTTCCTTCTTTTCCCCATCTAAATCTGTAAGAAAATCATCATTGGATGCGGTATCGGTAGAGTTTGAGTCAGCAACAGAAGATAATTCCTTATTATTTGATAGATCAGCATCAACGATTGTATTAGGCTCTGCTGGGTCAAGTTCATTTGCGTTAGGTTTTACTTCGGCAATAGACTTCAAATATTCATTTGCTTTTTCAAAACCACCTAAAATCTCACGATTGTCATAACAATCCCAAAACTCTAACTTGGCTGTTCCTTGAAGAATTTTTCGCACACGTTTTTCATCCTTAACTCCAGGAAGCTCAACAATAATTCTATCTGAAGTTGTCAAACGTTGAATCTTAGGCTGAACTACCCCTAAATTATCAATACGTTTTCTAAGAACTTGTTCCGTTCTTTTAACTGCATCAGTAGATTCTTTACGAATTATTTCAAGAACTTCTTTATTAGAAATTTTCTTTGGAAACAAATCTTTATTCTCTTTGTTGTGAAAGATTCTCCACAATTCAAACTCAGGATCCAATTTAAAAACCTCTTGTCCAAATAGAGTTGTAAAATCATCTTGCGACTCTTTCTGGGCCAACAAAGCGTTATTAACAGCTTTTGTAAAAGTACTGTTTTCACTATTCGATGACATAACTTCAATAAGTTCAACAACCGAAACCTCTAGGGTCACGTTCATTCCACCTTGTAAGTCAAGTCCTTTACTCAATTCTCTTCTTTTACACTCTCTGTATGTGTATCCTAATAAAGGATAAACTTCTTCTGAGTTTTTACTTAAAAGAATGTTACTCTCAAAATCATCAAGAGCTTCCCCCTGCTTCTGAGCTGTTAACTCAGGTGTGACTAAAAGGAGTGAATCAAGTTTTTCTTGTGCTATTTCCTTTGCTTCCGATTCTACACTTGCTGTTACCCATGTAAATGACAATACATACAAACATGCCACTCCCAATAGTAAGGTAAAAATCCACAAAGCTGATTTATTCTGCATACGATAAACTGATAAAATTTTTGTTTAAAAAAGGCTGCAAATATAGAATTTCAATTCGGTAAATAACAGAACTTTTTTTAAGCTTTAAAATGTTCGATTTCAATGTGTTTAATCTAAAACCCGAAGTTTCATGAATAACAAAAGGTTGACATTCGCCAACCTTTTGTTATTATAAATAAAATATATAAAAGTCTAACTAAGCTAAAATACCATCAAGTAAAGCATTGGTTTTCTTCACGCCTTCAGCGCTTTGCACCATTTTAGCAGATTCAGCATCACTTAAGCTAACTTCAACGATTCTTTCAATTCCGTTTTTCCCTAAAACACATGGAACACCTATTGAAATATCATTAAGACCATACTCTCCATCTAACATGGCTGAGCAAGGAAACATTTTATGCGAATCTTGAGCAATTGCCTGTACCAAGGCCGACACAGCAGCACCTGGGGCATACCAAGCAGAGGTGCCCAATAATCCAGTAAGGGTAGCTCCACCAACTTTAGTCGCTTCTACTACTTCTTGCATTTTCTCATCAGATAAAAATTCAGAAACTTTTACGCTATTCCGAGCTGCTTTTTCAATTAATGGCACCATTCCAACATCACTATGCCCACCTATTACCATTCCATCAACATCCGATTGAGGGCATTCTAATGCCTCAGCCAATCTATATTTAAAACGAGCTGAATCTAAAGCCCCACCCATTCCAATAACTCGGTTTCTACCTAAACCAGTTACTTTATGAGCCAAGTAGGCCATTGTATCCATTGGATTACTCACAACAATTATTATTGCATCTGGAGAATGTTTAAGAATATTTGAACATACGTCTTTTACTATACCTGCATTTATTCCTATAAGTTCTTCACGAGTCATTCCAGGTTTTCTTGGAATGCCACTTGTAATAACAGCCACTTGACTACCAGCAGTTTTAGAATAATCACTTGTAGAGCCCGTGATTTTGGTGTCGAATCCATTTAAAGAAGCACATTGCATTAAGTCCATTGCTTTACCTTCTGCAAATCCTTCTTTAATGTCAACTATCACAACTTCTGATGCGAAATCCTTGATGGCGATATATTCTGCACAACTCGCTCCCACTGATCCTGCGCCCACAACTGTTACTTTCATCTAACTTTGTTTTAAATAAATAATTATTATTTTTTACCGAGCGGCAAAAATACAGTTTGAAAATGATTGTGAAATAATATAGCCCAAGAAATTCATCGAAGATTTCGTAAATTTGAAAAATAATTTAATTTTTGAGGCAACCTGTTTGCAAAAGTTGCGTCTAGAAGCTGAAAATAAGAATGAAATTGCTATCAAGTGTGCATTTACAAAAACTCATTGAGGGTTGCAAAAAAAGAGACCCTGAGTGTCAAAAGCTTTTATTTAAAGCTTTTTATGGCAGAATGCTAGGACTCTGTCTTAGGTACAGCAGCCGAAGAGATGATGCACAAGACGTAGTTCAGGAAGGTTTTATTAGGCTCTTTGATAAAATAGGTTTGTATAAAGAAACTGGTTCGTTTGAAGGCTGGATTAAGAAAATATTTGTAAACATGGCTCTCGATAATTTGAGACGAAATAAAATGCAATTGATAAGCATTGGTGCCGATGGATGCAGAAAGGAACTAAGAGCGCATGAAAAGTTAGATCAAAGCTTGTTAGATAGAATAAGCCAAGAAAAACTTCTTGAAGCTATCCAAAATCTTTCTCCCGTATATAGAACTGTTTTAAACCTCCATGTATATGAAGGTTATACGCATGATGAAATTGCTAGTGAGTTAGGAATATCAGCAGGTACGTCAAAATCTAATTTATCAAAAGCAAAAGTTAATCTAAAAAAAATGCTTCAGAAATACGTAGAAGCAAAATACGCCTCATAAAATAGGAATGGATAATTTTTTAAAAAATAAACTGAATGATTACGATGCTGGTTACGATAACATGGCGTGGAACAATATTGAAGATCGTGTTCAAGAAAATAATTTAGGAAACGATTCACTGAAAAATAATTTAAAAGGGTTTGATGCTGGCTATAACCAAAACGCTTGGAATAACATTGCTGGGAAAGTTTCCCAAAACAACCTGGCTTTCCGATCGAAACTACTTACTAGAAAAATTGCTAGTGTAGCCATATTTGTTGGAGTGATTCTATCAAGCTTTATCGGATATTCAGTATTTAACGAACCAAACGAGCAACTTGCAAAATCAAAGAAAGTTTCTAATAATGAAACCCTAGAAAGCGCTATCTTAATACCGACTATCAAAACAGCAGAGAAAACAATTAAAAATGAAAATGGCAATATTTATGGTATAAAAGAAGATTTAAAGGACTCGAAAAATGGTGACTTAAAATTAAAAGTTCAAATGCCAAGGAAACGAAAAAGCAAAACAATTTCAACTCTTGTTTCTCCTACTATAAAAAAATTATCTCCCGAACTTCCGAAACTTTATATCGAAAAAAACGAATACTGCCTGGGAGAATCTTTAAACGCTCGAATTCATAATGAATCTGATAAAAACATAAAAATTAGAATTGCCGAAAAATGGCTGACTAAAGATAAGTTGTCTAATTATCAGCTTAATAAATCTGGTGAAGTAGAACTTGAGTTGTATGAAGTAAATTCTAAGAATAATCTTATAAAAATTGAAAACATTAAAATAATTGTTCATGACAGAGCAAATGCCAAGTTTTTTCATAAAAAAGACAAGCAGAATGTTGTTCCAGTTACTCGTTTTGAATTAGCCGACAAAAACCTTAGTTCTGTAAATTGGTATGTGGGAAGAAGACTAATTTCCTCCTCTCAGACTGTAAACTACACATTTGTAAATAAAGGAAAGTATCCAGTAAAATTGGTTACAAATAATGCAAATGGCTGTAAAGATTCAAGTATACAAACCATAAGAATCCTAAAAGCCTACAATCTTTTGGCTACTCAAATTTTTAATCCCAAAACTGAGACTTGGCTTCCAATGGGTCTCAAAAAAACCAACGATTCGTTTGAAATAAAAATAATTTCGTCGGATGGAAAACAAGCTTTTGAAACAAAAAATCCAGAAACCGAATGGAATGGGATTATTGAAGAGTCAGGTAAAAAAGCAAATAATGGTGATGAATTTTATTGGTTAGCACGTTTAACGAATAACAAAGGTGAAGTTCGGGAATATGGTGGTAGTTTTATTATTTCCTCAGTTATCCATTAGTTACCCGCCTCAACCATTTCAGAAAAGTATTTCCACAAAGGGTCTTCCGGAGTTTTAGCAACAATTTTCATGCTTTCTTTTCGGACCGGATGAATAAATTCAATACTTCGAGCGTGTAAATGAATGGAAGCATTTTCATTTGTTCTGTTAAATCCATATTTCACATCGCCTTTAATAGGACACTTAATCTTTGCTAACTGAACTCGAATTTGATGATGTCTTCCTGTTTTTGGCAATACTTCCAATAAACAATAGTGATCACTCTTCGCAATTATATCGTAACTCAATTCGGCATATTTAGCACCTTCAACCTCTTCTTTTACTGCTATTGACTTATTGATTTTCTCTATTTTAGTCAGGTAATTAATCAATGTACTCTTCTTATTTGGAGGAGTATTCTTAACTACTGCCCAATACGTTTTTTGAACCTCCCTATTTCGAAACATTTTATTTAAACGAACCAATGCTTTTGTGGTTTTTGCGAAGATCAAAATTCCACTTGTTGGCCTGTCCAGTCGATGCGGTGAACCTAAAAAAACTTTGCCAGTTTTTTTATATTTTTCTTTAATATACTCTTTCATTAATTCAACTAGAGGTTTATCTCCAGTTCTATCCCCTTGAACAATATCCGAGGATCTTTTATTAATAATAAGCAAATGGTTGTCTTCAAAAACAATGTCTGGAAACTTGGATTTCATAAAATTTCAATCTTCTAATATTGTTCTTTTTTATTTGGAAAATCATTGGTTTTTACGTCTTTCACGTAATTAGCTACTGCCCCTAAAATCTCTTCACCAAGGTTGTGGTATCTTCTAAGAAAACGAGGAGAAAACTCTTGGGTAATACCAAGCATGTCATGCGAAACCAAAACCTGACCATCAACTCCACCTCCAGCTCCTATTCCTATAACAGGAATAATAACAGACTGAGCAACTTGTGTAGCCAAATCTGCTGGAATTTTTTCCAGAACTATAGCAAAACAGCCCGATTTTTCAAGTTCTTTTGCGTCACTTAACAGTTTCTCTGCTTCTGCAAATTCTTTGGCGCGAACAACGTAAGTACCATATTTATATATGGATTGAGGCATTAAACCAAGGTGACCCATAACAGGGATTCCAGATAAAACAATTCTATTTACTGATTCAATTATTTCTGAGCCTCCTTCCATTTTTACAGCATGAGCACCAGACTCTTTCATTATTCGAATAGAAGAGTTTAGAGCCTCCTTAGAATTCCCTTGATACGACCCGAAAGGCAAATCGACAACAACTAAAGATCGTTTAACACCACGAATTACACTTGCAGCATGATAAATCATATTATCCAGTGTAATGGGCAGTGTAGTCTCATGCCCTGCCATTACATTGGAAGCAGAGTCTCCGACTAAGATCACATCTACTCCAGCTTGATCTATTAACTTTCCCATGCTATAATCATAAGCAGTTAGCATAGAAATCTTCTCCCCATTTGTTTTCATTTCTTGCAAAACATGGGTTGTTATTTTTTTTACGTTTTCACTTATTGAACTATAATGCGACATTTTTTTTATTTATAAATCACCAGTAAAACTGTAATAATTACCACTTAAAATTAGAAAAAAAAGAGAAGTAATATTATATAATTTTGGGGACTTTTATTCAAGGCAAATATAGTTACAGCTTTATGTAACAAACGAAAGATATGACTTCATTAAAAAATATATTTAAGAATACATTTATACTAGCTCTTTTAGGCATTGTTGTTTTACAATCATGCAAGAAAGAACTAGAAATTAATGCTGATTACAAAGCTTTCCCTGTAATATACGGGTTTTTAAATCCCTATGATTCCTTGCAAATAATTAAGATAAATAAATCCTTTTTAGGTAACGAAAACCCAAATAATTATGCTGGAATTCAGGATTCCGCTTTGTTTGATCAAGTTGATGTTCGTTTAGTAGAACTTCATAATGGGCAAGAACGCGACTCTTATCCCCTACAAAAAATCGTGTTAAATAATAAAGAATCGGGGGTTTTTTCAGGGCCGGAAAATGTAGTTTACGTGGCAGCTTTACCAAGGGCAGCTTCTGCATCAGGAGTTGAAAGTATTAAGTTTTTAAATGAGAGTAGTTATAGTGGTGGGGTAATTGAAAATCGCGTTACTTATAGGCTAGAGGGAACTTTAAATAATAGTATCGAAATTAAAGCCGAGACTACCTCAATCCCAGAGCAACCAGCAGATATTTTCACACAAACTCCTTTTCGAAACTTATGGAGAACAAATGCTCCAAAAGGAAATGTGAAATTTGCAACTTCAAGTGGCTTCACAAAAGGATTGTTGTTTGACGTTAAATTACCACCTTTTGTGAAAATCGCAGATATTAAAATGATATTTCATTATCTCGATATTAAATTAGACGGGACACAAGACACCAATACAATTGAATCGGGAATGGGACAATATGTGTCTGCAAAAGTTAATGAAAATAATACTATAGATGCAGAATTTTTTATCGGATCTGAACGGTTTTTTGAATTAATAAAAATTTCTGTGCCCGACTTTGATGAAACTACTCTTAAAGAAAGAAAACCTTATTATGTTGACTTTGAAATAGTAATGGCAGACGAAGAATATTATTTTTATCGCGAAAACACATTACCCTCTGACGATTTGAATCAATTAAAACCCCAATACACAAATATTGAGAATGGATTTGGCATATTTGCTTCACGTCTTAAGATGAGAATGACAGAATGGGCTATAGGCACTAATCCCGATATCAACTCATTGAAAGTAATGAAAGGGGTTTTACTTGACAAAAACACACAAATCGCCCTTAACAGAGGATTTATAATTACCTCAGATGGAGAAACTATTGAATTAGGTACTAAGTCAAAAAGGTTTTGCACCGATTCTGAAGTTACAGGCTCTATATCTACTAATTGTAATTAAGGATTTACTTTCTGCCTATTTGGCATTCCAATTTCTGCCATTCTACTTCCTTATTTTTTTAAAGGCTGACAATACGACCCAATCTATAATTTTATTCTTGGTGGCATATCAATTGACCAACGGCAATGAAAATTAAAATAAAAAATTAGCATATATATTATGGGAAAAATAATTGGAATTGATCTAGGCACTACAAACTCCTGCGTTTCAGTAATGGAAGGCAACGAACCAGTAGTTATCCCGAACAGTGAAGGAAAAAGAACAACACCATCTATTATAGGTTTTATAAAAGGCGGTGAAAGAAAAGTTGGTGACCCTGCTAAAAGACAAGCGATTACTAATCCTGAAAAAACCATTTACTCGATTAAGAGATTTATGGGTCATACTTTTAATGAAGTAAAAGATGAAGCTGGAATGGTGGCTTATAAAGTTGTAAAAGATGGAAATCTACCAAAAGTAAAAATTGACGATAGACTTTATACTCCACAAGAAATTTCGGCTATGGTTCTTCAAAAAATGAAGAAAACAGCTGAAGATTATTTAGGTCATGAAGTAACTGAAGCTGTTATTACGGTTCCTGCATACTTCAATGATTCTCAAAGACAAGCAACTAAAGAGGCTGGGGAAATCGCTGGATTAGATGTAAAAAGAATTATAAACGAACCTACTGCAGCATCCTTGGCGTATGGCCTTGACAAAAAAGGACAAGATATTAAAATTGCAGTTTTTGATTGCGGTGGAGGAACTCATGATGTTTCCGTTTTAGAACTGGGAGATGGTGTTTTTGAAGTAAAATCTACAGATGGTGATACTCACCTTGGTGGAGATGATTTTGACAGAGTAATCATCAATTGGTTAGCAGAAGAATTTTTGTCAGAGGAAAACATCGATCTTAGAAAAGATCCAATGGCTTTGCAACGTTTGAAAGATGCTGCGGAAAAAGCGAAAATTGAGCTTTCAAGTACAACAAACACAGAAATAAACTTACCTTACATAATGCCCGTTGATGGTGTTCCCAAGCACTTAGTTAGAAGCTTGTCACGTGCAAAATTTGAGTCTTTAGCTGAGGATTTAATTAAAAGAACAATTGAGCCTTGTAAATCTGCCCTTAAAAATGCCGACATGACTCCTTCTGATATTGATGAAGTTATTTTGGTTGGTGGATCTACTCGAATTCCTGCCATTCAAGAAGCTGTAAAAGCATTCTTTGGAAAAGAAGCGTCAAAAGGCGTTAACCCGGATGAGGTTGTGGCTTTAGGAGCTGCAATTCAAGGTGGTGTTTTAACTGGAGAAGTTAAAGATGTGCTTCTTTTAGATGTAACCCCACTTTCTTTAGGAATCGAAACTTACGGATCTGTATTCACTAAATTAATTGAAGCAAACACTACAATACCTTCTAAAAAATCAGAAACTTTCTCTACTGCTTCTGACAATCAACCTTCTGTGGAAATTCATGTTTTGCAGGGCGAACGTCCAATGGCAAAAGACAACAGAACAATTGGAAGGTTTCACTTAGATGGAATTCCACCAGCGCCAAGGGGAACTCCTCAAGTAGAAGTAACTTTTGATATTGATGCTAATGGAATCTTAAATGTTTCGGCTAAAGATAAAGCTACAAATAAAGAGCAATCCATTAGAATTGAAGCATCAACTGGATTATCTGATGCTGAAGTTGCTAAAATGAAAGAAGAAGCTGAAGCAAATGCAGAAGCCGATTTGAAAATGAAAGAAAAAGTGGACAAAATGAATGCCGCTGACAATTTAATTTTCCAAACGGAAAAACAACTGAAAGAATTTGGCGAAAAAATTCCTGCTGAAAAGAGAACTCCTATTGATGAGTCATTGACTGAATTAAAAGAAGCTCATAAAGCAGAAGATTTAGAAAAAATTGATTCGTCCATGGAAAAACTGAACACTGCCTTCCAAGCGGCTTCTCAAGAAATGTATGCTGATCAAGGGCAAGATGCTCAAGGAGCTCAAGACCCAAGTGCTGGTTCTAATGAAGAAGCAAAAGTTGAAGACGAGGTTACAGATGTTGACTTTGAAGAAGTGAAATAAGTTATCTTCTGGTATTAATTTAAAAACACCTTTCGGAATTTTCGAGAGGTGTTTTTTTTTACAAAAAAGTTTCTTACTGAATTTACTCCTAAAATGGCAATTCCTGAATCCCGCTAAAAGGGGTTAAATTTGCGCCCAACAAATTATGAAACCCTACTTAATCTTTATCCTATTCATTTGCTCAATAAGCCAACAATTGTTTGGCCAAAATTCTGATTTACAAATTGTTCTTACGAATGATGGTCACGATACCACTTTCATTAAATATTTTCATGAAAAACTTGTTCTAAAAACCTATATCGTAAGTAAAGCAAATAATTTTTCAGTCACCGATGTTAAAAATGAGATAACTACAAACTTCAAACCCAATGGTGTAAACAATTTAGGATTTGGGGTAAATTATAAATCTTTTGGGGTTTCGATTGCATTTATTCCACTTGGAAAAAAAGATAACCACACATATGGAAACACACAAAAACTGGATGTTCAAACCAATATGTATACTAGAAAATTAGGCTTTGACCTCAGGTTTCAGTATTACAAAGGATTCTATATTGACAATGCTAGCAAGATCAACCCTACTTTAGAATTAGACACCCTGATTCCCTTGCGAGCCGATATTTCTACATTGGCATTTGGCGGAAACATTTTTTATGTTTTTAATAGCAAACAATTTTCATTTAAAAACACATTTACAAATACTGAATGGCAATTAAAATCTGCGGGATCGTTTTACGCCGGAAGTAGTCTTTCTGGATTTAGAATGTCAGCAGATAGCATAATTGGACCTACTGAAATAATAGACACATTACCCCTGGGTGAGTATTTCAAATCTGTAAGTGTTCTAACAATAGGAGGCTTTGGAGGATATGCATACACCTATGTCCTTGCTGAAAAATTTTATATTTCACTTGCTTTAGCACCAGGTTTGGCTTCAGTTCAACTAAAAGCTGAAAATGGACTTGGTGAACAAATAACAAAAAGCTCAAGAATTGCCTTTCAGTTTAACGGAAGAATGGGACTTGGTTATAATTCAAATAAAATATTTGCCGGAGTTTCAGCTTTTTGGGATTATTCGGCGTTTCCTTATGGAGAAAATGAAGGAAGAATCGATTTTACAACTGGGTCTATTAGACTCTATTTTGGTGTAAGACTCCTTTAAAACTAAAAACAAGAGTTCATCTTATTCGTGTCGCAGAGCATCTATCGGATCTAATCTCGCTGCTTTAGAGGCTGGGTAATATCCTGAAACAACACCAACAACCACACACAGTACAATTCCTGTCAGTATCCAAAGCCATGGTATAATAAATGCCCCTCCAAAAATCAAAGACATAGAGTTTCCAACTAAAATTCCTAATACAATTCCAAACACTCCTCCTATTTGACATATAAAAATAGCCTCAATTAAAAATTGCCATTTCACCATTGGAGAGCTGGCCCCTAAAGCCTTCCTAACACCAATTTCATGGGTACGTTCCGTTACCGAAACCAACATAATATTCATTAAACCAATGGCAGCTCCAAGTAAGGTAATAAATCCGATTAGGCTAGCGGCAATAGTTACGGTTGCCATATTTTCAATAAGCTTTGAAGCCATACTATCACTTCTTCTTATTTCGAAATTATTTTCTTTTTTAAGTGGCAATTTTCGAATTTGCCGAAATTTTCCTGTAGCGTTATCAATGGCCGAAATAAGTTCTTCTGGTTTCTGGACCAAAACATTAATAGTAAAAGACTCGTCTTCCTCTTTGTACTTTTGTCTGGCTTTATCAATTGGAATTAAAACTGCTCTATCACCGCCAAATCCTGAACTAGCACCTTTTTCCAATAATGTACCAATTACTCTATATTTATTACCATCCAAACTAATAATTTCATTTAGTGGATTAGATTCTAAAAATAAACGATCTACTATTTCTTTTCCAATAATAGCGACATGTGCTCCAGCATCATTCCCATTCAAGCCCCTTCCCAATGCAATTGAATATCCAGCAGTTGAAAGATAATTTTCATCAATACCCAAAACAGATACGTTTGGATTTGATTTTTCTGCTTTATACCGAACTAAACTATTAAAACTTGCTTGAGAGGATATGGAAATGGTTGAAGGATATTGGAATTCCCTTTTAAATCGTTTTGCCTCTTTATAAGTAATTGAACTAAACTTTTGACTCTTATTTCCTTGACGAACTCTACTTCTTAGCTGCCTAACCACAAAAGTATTTGCTCCCATACTCGTAAATTCTGAACTTATAGAAGCTTTGATTGCATCAATTGCAGTTAAGATTCCCACCAAAGACATAATACCTAGAGCAATAATCAAAGAAGTAAGGATAGTACGTATTAATTGGCTTTTTATTGAATTTAAAGCTATTAAAACATTTTCTAAAAAAATCTCTTTTTTCAATCTTCAAGTAATTTTGTCTTATTCATTTCAAACGTTTAAAAATACTGCAACTCATCGAGCGAATTTCTTAAATTCGCGACTCATTAAAAACGCTTAAGAATCAAAATTATGGCATTCGACTTAGACATGATAAAAAAGGTGTACGAACGGTATCCTGAAAGGATAGAAGCCGCAAGAAAAATCGTAAACAAACCTTTGACTTTAGCCGAAAAAATACTCTATACCCACCTTTGGGAAGGAAATGCTAAAGCTAGATACAATCGCGGAAAAGATTACGTTGATTTCGCACCAGATAGAGTTGCCATGCAAGATGCCACTGCTCAAATGGCATTATTGCAATTTATGCAAGCCGGAAAAAATAAAGTGGCCGTACCTTCAACTACCCACGCCGATCACCTTATACAAGCAAGAGTTGGAGCCAGTAAAGATTTGCAAGATGGTATAAATAAAAACAACGAAGTATTCAATTTCCTAGGTTCCGTTTGTAACAAGTATGGAATCGGTTTTTGGAAACCAGGAGCAGGAATTATTCATCAAGTAGTACTAGAAAATTATGCTTTTCCTGGCGGGATGATGATAGGAACGGATAGTCATACAGTAAATGCCGGTGGACTTGGAATGGTAGCTATTGGAGTTGGTGGCGCAGATGCGGTTGATGTAATGGCCGACATGCCTTGGGAACTTAAATTTCCTAAACTTATAGGTGTAAAACTTACTGGTAAACTAAGCGGCTGGACAGCACCTAAGGATGTTATTCTTAAAGTTGCTGGAATTTTAACTGCCAAAGGTGGAACAGGCGCTATCGTAGAATATTTTGGAGATGGAGCTATTTCTCTTTCTTGTACCGGTAAAGGAACTATTTGTAACATGGGTGCTGAAATTGGTGCTACGACTTCTACTTTCGGATATGATGATTCGATGAGAAGGTATCTTTCTGCAACAGGAAGAAAAGATGTTGTTGAATTGGCAGATAAAGTTGCGGAACATTTAACTGGTGACCCAGAAGTTTATGCAAATCCAGAAAGTTATTTTGATCAAGTAATTGAAATTGATTTAAATACATTATCACCTCATTTAAATGGACCTTTTACTCCAGATTTGGCAACACCAGTTGCTGAAATGGCTGAAAAAGCAAAAGCTAATGATTGGCCAGTTGATATAGAATGGGCACTTATTGGTTCATGTACAAATTCTTCGTACGAAGATTTGTCAAGAGCTGCTTCTATTGTTGATGACGCAGTAAAAAAAGGAATTAAACCTAAATCAACATTAGGCATCAATCCAGGCTCGGAACAAGTTAGGTTTACGGCCGAAAGAGACGGACTCATTGATATTTTTGAGAAACTGGAAGGAACGAAAATTTTCACAAATGCTTGTGGTCCTTGCATAGGTCAATGGGCAAGAGCTGGCGCAGAAAAACAAGAAAAAAATTCTATTGTGCATTCTTTTAATAGAAATTTTGCCAAAAGAGCTGATGGAAACCCAAATACTCATGCTTTTGTTGGATCACCAGAAATGGTTGCTGCAATAGCAATTTCAGGTCGATTGGATTTTAATCCGATAACAGATACCTTAGAAAACGCAAAAGGCGAGCAGGTGAAACTAATTGTGCCTACTGGACAAGAGCTGCCTTCCAAAGGTTTTGATGTTGAAGATAACGGATACCAAGCTCCATCTGAAAGCGGTTTTGGAATAAACGTAGTTGTGAATCCAGAATCGGAAAGACTTCAACTACTAACACCATTTGCCCCATGGGATGGGAAAAACCTTAATGGTTTAAAATTACTTATTAAGGCGCAAGGAAAATGCACTACAGATCATATTTCTATGGCTGGACCTTGGTTGAGATACCGTGGCCATTTAGATAATATTTCTAACAACTGTTTAATTGGTGCTGTTAATTCATTTGGCGGAAAAACCAATACTGTTAAAAGTCAAATAGATGGTGAATACGGAGAAGTACCTGCAACGCAAAGAAAATATAAAGCCGTAGGTATTTCTACAATAGTAGTTGGTGACCATAATTATGGCGAAGGTTCTTCAAGAGAACATGCTGCAATGGAACCTCGTCATTTGGGAGTTAAAGTTGTTTTAGTAAAATCTTTTGCGCGAATTCATGAGACAAACCTTAAAAAACAAGGTATGTTAGGTTTAACTTTTGCCAACGAAATTGATTATGATAAAATTCAAGAAAATGATACAATTGATTTAACGGATTTAGAAAATTTTGCTCCAGGAGTTCCATTAACAATGGATGTTACTCATAACGATGGAAGCAAGGATATTATAATGACGAATCATACTTACAATGCGCAACAAATAGATTGGTATAAGGCAGGGTCTGCTCTTAATTTAATTAAAGAAGAAAACAGTTAATTCATGAAATTACAAAACAAAAAAAGGAGCGCTTGCTCCTTTTTTTTTAACACTCTTAATTAAGCATACCAATCTTAAGCCGTTCCTATTCCTTATATTTGCAAAGGGCATTTAAATGAAAAATTTAGTAACATACTTTTTTACTTTTATTTTCAGCATAGCTGCTAATTACACATTGGCCGGTGACTCAACTTCTAATGCATATGAAAAAAATTATTATCGGAAAAGCTGGAGTCTAGGTGGAATGGCTCACCCCAAGGGGTTGGGCGTAAATTTCAGAAGAGAACAATTTAGAAGCGCTCTTGTAAAATCATTTTGGACCATAGAAGCCTATAATGTTAAAAGTGCAAAGGAAAAGAAATCTTATGGTAGCGGTGGAGATCAATCTAGCAGTTTCATTTATGGAAAACTGAATCATTTATATATCTTAAAAGGAGGAATTGGACGTCAAAAAATAATATTTGACAAAGAAGTTATTCGCGGTGTTCAAATTAGTACCATTTGCAATATAAATTTTGCTCTTGGATTTTTAAAACCGATTTATTTGGAAGTATTTGTTCCAGATCAAAATGGCGCTGTTTCAACTGAACGATACAATCCTGATATACATAAACTAGGACAAATAAATGAAAAAGCACCTTGGAATATTGGCGCGGGAGAAATGCTTATTGTTCCGGGGTTAAGTGGTAAAATTGCCCTTAACTTTGAATTTGCCCCAAAAAGCAATAAAATAAAAGCAATAGAAACTGGAGTAAATATTGACGCATTTATGAAGCCTATGCCAATCATGGCAAATCAAAGCAATCAATACGTATTTGTCAACTTATATTTAAATTTTCAGTTTGGAAGAAAAAGTTATTTGTGATGTGTGAGTCAATGGAAATACCAAAAAAAATAAGTAAACCAAGATGGTTAAGAGTAAAATTACCTACTGGAGAAAGCTATAAAAAAGTTAGGAGCTTAGTTTCTGAACATAAACTTCATACTATATGTGAAAGCGGAAACTGTCCAAACATGGGAGAATGTTGGGGTGCAGGAACCGCTACCTTTATGATTCTTGGTAATATTTGCACTCGAAGCTGTGGCTTTTGTAATGTATCTACAGGTCGACCTTTACCTGCTGATTTAAAAGAACCTGCTAGAGTTGCCAATTCAATAAAACTGATGAAAGTTAAACATGGGGTAATTACCTCAGTTGACAGAGATGACTTGAAAGATGGTGGTTCGATAATTTGGGCTGAAACGGTAAAAGCTGTTAGAGAAGCGAGCCCCACGACAACAATGGAAACCTTGATTCCAGACTTTGCTGGTAAATGGGAAAACTTACAGAGAATAATTGATGTTGCACCAGAAATTGTGTCCCATAATATAGAGACTGTGCGCAGACTTACTAAAGAAGTAAGAATTCAAGCTAAATATGACAGAAGCCTCGAAGTATTGCGCCGGTTAAAAAAAGGTGGCATGAAAACAAAATCAGGAATCATGCTGGGTTTAGGAGAGAGTGAAGAAGAAGTAATTGAGAGTATGCAAGATTTACGTTCAGTTCATGTTGATGTACTTACCATTGGACAATACCTTCAACCCACTGCTAAACATTTACCCGTGGTGGATTTCATTACCCCTGAAAAATTTAAAGATTACAAGGAAATCGGACTAAAAATGGGTTTTCGTTTTGTAGAAAGTGGGCCATTAGTTCGTTCAAGTTATCACGCAGAAAAACATCTTTTCTGACCTTTTAATAATTATAGTAACCGGTTATTTCTAAAAACAAACCGAACACAAAAAATTATTGCTTATTTTATCAAAAAACACTAAATTGCAAACGGATTATTCCGCCATTTAATAATAGAATAATATGAAAATAAAATTGCTCTCACTGATAGCCATAGCAGGAATTTCTAGCTTATTAGTTTATCAAAACACACAATCAAATAATAATATTACTATTTCTGAATATTCCCCAAGAGTTGCTAAAAAGTCTTCTAAAGCTCAAGATGCAAAAGGCGGAGCGGAATATTTAGCATCGGTAAGAGGAGATATAAAAACAGGAATAATTGATCCTGTTTTACTTAAGAAAGCACACGATTTTACAACGAATAATGGCTCGCGCGCATCCGCTATTGGTCTTGAATTTGAATTAATGGGGCCCACAAATATTGGCGGCAGAACTCGTGGAATAGTAGTCGATAATGAAGATTCTAAAAAAATATATGCTGCCAGTGTTTCTGGTGGGGTATTCATTTCTACTAATAGTGGAAATACCTGGACAAGAAGTTGGCTGACTAAAGCTGGAATTACAATTGCCACAAACGTTGTTTCTTGCCTGACTCAAACTACTGATGGTGCATTATATGCTGGCCTAGCTTCTAGATTTGAAGGTGGAGGAATTACTGGTGTTTATAAATCATCAGACAGGGGGGCTTCTTGGGCATTACTTGCAAGTACAGATCTGCCGTCAACAGGACCTAACTATTTCAATCAAGTAAATCATATTATTGCACACCCTACTAAAGCAAATGTAGTTGCTGCGGCAACAGGCAATGGCGGATTGCAAGTATCTCTTGATGGAGGAACAACATGGAACAAAAAAATCGCATGTAATGGCGCAGGTTTAGGAGTCTCGAATTGTATAACTCTGGATTGGTCCAGTGATGGATTTGAGTTATATGCTGGTTTTAATGGTGGCTTGTTTTATTCGGGTGACTACACAACCGATTGTGGTTTGACAGGCAGAGGGCTTGTCGGACCAAGCAGAGGTAGATGGGTATTAGCTGCCTCACCGAACAATTCTTTAACGGTTTATGCCGCCTTGTCAAACGGAGGAGGTGGTTATGGTGACATTAAAGTAACCTATGATGGAGGTGTTAATTGGGCATCTCTTAATCCTCCTATGCCGATAAGTGCTCCTAATTTTCAATTGTTTGGTGACAATGGAGGTGGGCAAGCCGAACATGACTTTCTTTTTGCAGCTGTACCTAATTTGAATGATCCGGGAAAAGACAAATTATTTATTGGCGGAGTTCAATTATGGAGATACGATGGAAACTGGACGCAAGCTACTGGTGGTCGCGGGCAGTTTTCCATGCATGTTGATCACCATGTTGTTGCTTATGATAAAAAAGATCCGAATAAAATTTACTTTGGAAACGATGGCGGAGTTTACACATCCCTAGACGGTGGTATTACGTTCTTCGACATCAACAAAGATTTTTCAACAACCCAGTATTATGGAATTCATCATGCCAATTTTGACTTTGCTATTGGCGGAACCCAAGACAATGGGAATCCTTATGTAACTCCTTTTCGCCCTGGAAATACTACTTATGGAACTAATACTTATAACCAAGGAGTTCTTAATGGAGACGGTTTTGATGCGGCAATTAGCCAAATTGTAGACTTAAAGTATACATCTTCTCAATATGGCAATATGGGAAGGGGTAAAATTGTTAGCCAACAAGGAAGTGGTGCTTGTCAACCTTATTGTGGAATGGGCGCTTTTCGTACTCGCTTAAAACTTTGGGAAAACGCAAATGATTTGACGAGTAAAGATTCAATTATATTCAAAGTTGATACCACTCAGGTAAATGTGGGCATAGGTTCTGGAAGTAGAACCACATTCGAGGGAACTGTAATAGCAGACCAAAGTGCCGCCATTATCATTCCTGGTTCTATAAAAATAGGGACTAATGGAGATCAGCTTATTTATGATGGAGCAGGTGGGTTTACTGGAAATGGAAATGGAACTTTAGATGAAAAAACTTTAAAGTTTAGTGTAACCTTTAATGACGCACCAGCACTAAACGCTAGAATTAACAGCTACTTTACTGCTAATTATCCTGCGGGTTCTTTAATTATAGTTCCAAGCAATTCTGAGGATCTACCAATTACTTATGTGGCTAACGTAAACCTTAACCCAGGAGACGTAATTAAAATTCAAGATCCAGTTCAGTCATTAATAGCTTTACAGGTAAATCAGAGATGTGAATTAAATTCTAGTGGTACTCAATATATTTGTGATGACCCATGTTACAGTATAAATAATCGTGGTCCTGCTCCAGATTGCGGAACGGCCAACCCTGGTGCAAAACAACCTGGTGTCGCTATTTCAAGAAGAGGAATTGCATTAGGCCAAAACCCAGAATGGATGCATTTAAGGATTGGTAATGTTGGAGTATTTGAATTTTCGAAAAATGGTAACGAATTTTTATACAGCCCTAGAAATAGTGCTTCTGTAAGAATGTTACAGGATTTAAACAATATGTATTCTCAAAAAGATGCAGATAACTTAGCTCCTTTTAAATCTATTTTTAATGGAAATGGTTCTGTTCAGAGTATTAATTACAACCCAAAGAATGAAAATCAAATGTTAATTACAACTGGAAATTACGGGTCTGTTAATCATGTTTTTTTATTAAACAGAACTCCAAATACAGATGTCTTTAACAAAACTATTGTACAAGGAAACTTACCGGATATGCCTGTTTACGATGCTATTTTTGATGCTAATAAGCCTAAAAGAGTAATAATTGGAACAGATCAAGGCATATTCTCTACTTCTGATATAACTGCAACTCCTGTAGAATGGATTGCTGAAAATTTCCCAAAAATTCCTGTTTTTGATATCGACCAACAAATATTAGATCATAGCAAAGCTTCGAACTTTGGAATGATTTACATAGGAACTTATGGCGCTGGAATCTGGAAGTCAGGAACTATTACTGGTATAGATGAAATAAGTCATAAAGATTTTGGAAATGGTTGGGAATCTAGTATTACGGTTTATCCAAATCCATTGCAAAATTCAGGTCAATTAAAACTTACGGTAGCAAATCCTGCTGAAGCATTCATCCAGATTTATTCTATTAATGGTCAGATTCAAAAAACCATTAAACCGGGTTTAGTAGAAGGAGAAAATGATGTTTCTTTTGACGTTTCTGATTTGCAGTCTGGAACTTATTTTATTACATTGTTAGATGGAAACACACAAAAAGTGGCCAAGTTTATTAAAATGTAAAAGCTAAAATCTATTATAGAAAGCCCTGTTGAAAATTTTCAGCAGGGCTTTTTTTTATCCTAATTTTGAAAAAATTGATCTAACACAATGAGAGTAGCAATAAATGGTTTTGGTAGAATTGGCAGAAACGTAGTTCGTGAAATATATAAACGACAAGGAAATTTAACTGCACCTATAGAAATAGTGGCAATTAACGATTTGGCGGATGAAAATACCTTAGCTCACTTGTTAAAATACGATTCAATTCATGGTCGAATTGCTGCGAAAGTGGAAGCTAAAAAAGGAAAGATCTATATTGATGATAAATCAATAGAAATATGCAGCGACAAAAATCCAGTTAAATTACCTTGGTCCAAACTGAACATTGATGTTGTAATTGAATCCACAGGTTTATTTAGAACAAAAGAATTGGCCAATAAGCATTTAAGTGCTGGAGCCAAACAAGTAATTTTAAGCGCTCCCGCGCAAGACCCCGACATTCCCACAGTAGTGCTTGGAGTAAACGAAATCGATTTTTCTGCACCTATTATTTCAAATGCCAGTTGCACTACCAATAATACTGCCCCTATGTTTAAAATATTGGAAGAAAACTGGGGAATAGATTCTGCATACATAACCACTATTCACTCCTACACCAGCGATCAACGTTTGCACGATGCACCCCATAAAGATTTAAGAAGAGCTCGATCTGCCCCAAACTCTATAGTACCTACTTCAACTGGAGCAGCCAAAGCCATTACAAAGATATTCCCAGAATTAGAAGGTCGAGTTGGTGGTTGTGGAATTAGAGTTCCTGTTCCTAATGGTTCTATGACAGATGTGAATTGTGTCTTGAAAAAGACTCCAACTGTTGACGAAATTAATATAGCATTTTTAGCCGCCAGTAAAACTGAACTCGGAAAAGTTCTTTATTACGAAACGGACCCATTGGTAAGTATTGATATAATTGGAATTCCTTACTCCTGTGTTTTCGATTCTTTACTTACTTCAGTTGTTGGAAATATGGTTAAAGTTGTGGGCTGGTATGACAATGAAATTGGATACTCGAATCGATTGATTGATTTGTTGTTGAAATTGAAAAACTAATATTCTTTCAATTCCAAATTTTCTCCATCAAACACGGCATAGGTGGTGTAATTAACCCATTCACCTAAATTAATATACCTTGAGTTTTCGCCAACTTTCATGTCCAATGGTAAATGTCTATGCCCAAAAATGAAGTAATCAAAATGTTTGTTCTTAAGCGTTTCTCTACAATAAGCTGCTAACCACTCCCCTTCAACGCCCAAGAACTTTTGATCCTCTCCTCCTCCATTTGCCATTCTACTGCTTTTACTCCAAAAATTAGCTATGGCCATTCCAATATCGGGGTGAATCCACTTAAACATCCATTGTAAAAAGGGATTAGCAAATACTTTTTTAATTACTTTATATCCCTTGTCTCCAGAGCCAAGACCATCTCCATGTCCAATAAAAAACTTTTTACCTGAAAACTCAAATTCCTCATGATCACGATACATTTTAACCCCAAGCTCTTCCGTAAAATAATCGAAAGCCCACATATCATGGTTTCCAATAAAATAATGAACTTTTATTCCAGCATCTGTCAGCTCGGCAATCTTTCCTTGAATTCTCACAAACCCCTTCGGAACAACTGTTTTGTATTCGTACCAAAAGTCGAAAACATCTCCAACTAAAAAAATTTCTTCCGCATCTTTAGAAACCTCGTCGAACCATTTCACCAGTTTTTTTTCACGTTCTAAGCTAATAGCTTTAGTTGGAACGCCCAAATGAAAATCGGAAGCGAAGTATATTTTTTTGCCGGAACTCAATTTAGAACTTAATGTCACTTAATAACTTGTAAGGGTTTGCAGCTGGCAAATTTAATGAAAAGCGAATGAGATTGCCATAATCAATATTATTTACATCGTATTCTGTTTTAATATTATTTGACCAAACTACTGGGAAATAAACTTCGCATATATCTCGCCATATTCGAACTGAAAATCCAGCGTTAAACATAAAATCTGTTTGCTCTGCAATTCCCATGTCTGCATAAATTCCAACTGGCAACCTAAAAGGTGCTTCCACTTTTAAATTAAGCGCAGCCAACCACTTCGCCGATTCCCCTACTATAGTAGGGGTTTTAAATGCCCCATCGTTTTCATTCATTTGATTTTTCCATACATCT
>TARA_B110000046_G_scaffold121613_1_pt1 | contig 36671 bp, 35 predicted proteins | sample TARA_B110000046 | Tara Oceans TARA_B110000046 (sample SAMEA4397157) | marine metagenome | biome: Polar Biome; feature: [DCM] deep chlorophyll maximum layer (ENVO:01000326); material: water (ENVO:00002006), including particulate matter (ENVO:01000060) such as... | depth 40 m
TTTTTTAAAAATATTTCCTGCTTGCCACTGTTGTTAGTTTGAATTTTTGAATGCATTAAACCGATTATTTCGAACTGGTTCTCTCAATTTTTTATTAATCAAAATGGCGCAATGTCATTTAAACTAAGTCTCCCAAAACAAATCGCTTGTTTCCATCTTCCAAAATACAAGCATACAAAAACTGAATTCCACCGTCTTTTATATTGTACTTCTTTTTGAGCTGTTCGGGTTTCATGCTAAAGTTTCTGCAAACAACATTAGCTTTTTGGATCATCCCTTTTTTTGGTTTGGAGACCTCCAATACTCTTATGATTCGGCCTGGGAAGTTGCGTTGTAATTCAGCGGAGGTGTAAAGGTGTGTATTTGTTGCTAACTTTGTGAGCCCAAATTGTTGCCCAATAGATTTAAATGCTCCTGCTTTTAAAATTGAGACATTCGGTTCGTACAACCAACGATCTACTTCTGCCATAGTATTGCTCGAAGAGCGCTCATGCTCAAAGTTAAATTCAAAGTGTTGTGTATTTTTCTTTAGCAGGTTAATGCAACGAATGATAGGAGTTTCTTCAAAGCCATATTGCAATAGGAATAGTAGTTCCTTGCATTCATTTTCAACCGATACCACGTGCACTTCCTTGCAAAATGGCAATTGAGTAAGCGCTTGTTGAATATCAAGCATGGGAGATAATTTGATTAAACACTGCTTCGACTTCTTCCAAATGTGAGGAAGTAATTCGGCTACATTTGGTTCACAATCGTCAATTTTAAAAGCTTTTTCTTTCGCTGATCTGCGGTCTGGGTCAAGGTAAATAAGGTCGTAACGATTACTATCCCGCTCAATAAAGTCCTCAGCTTTCGAATGCATGCAGGTTACATTGTTTGTTTTTAGGTTCTCAAAGTTTGAACGAACAGTTTTTACTAACTCTTCGTTCATGTCAACATAGGTAACTTCTTCCACATGTTGTGCAAAAAAGTAACTGTCTATTCCCATACCTCCACTTAGGTCTAGAACCTTCTTTGCGCTTAAAATAGTTGCTTTGTACGTTCCTGTTTGTTCCGAAGAAGCTTGAGAAAAGGCACGTGCAGAGGGATAAATAAAACTATCAAATTCTAATAAAAAAGGAAGTTTTTGTTTTGCTTTTTGGAGCCCGTTTATTTGATTCAGTATAAATTCTTTTGGGAGTTGAGGTTTTTTGCTCAAGAGCAAAGCAAGTTCTGCTGTGGACCTATTCTGATGCTCTTCAATAAATGCTAAAACGGTATCGTTCAAAATAATGTGAGGTTCTTCTAGAAAGTGGTTAATTATTCCCCTGAAAATACAAATGAAACAATGTTTGCACCCATTTGCAACCCTTTTAGTCTTGTTGCTTCAGAATCATTGTGAATTTCGCGGTCTTCCCAACCATCTCCTAAATCACTTTCTGAGCTGTAAAAAAGTACCAAACGTCCTTCTTTTATGATTCCTAAACCAATAGGTGCTTCACCATCATGCTCATGAATTTTAGGAAGGCCATTATTGAAATCAAATTTTTGATGGTAAATCGGGTGAGAAAATGGAACTTCTACCAACTCTTCATTTGGAAATATTTTCTTTATTTCTCTTCGAATAAATTGGTCCATTCCATAATTATCATCAATGTGAAGAAAGCCACCCGCCATTAAATAGTTTCTTAGATTCTCAGCTTCTTCTAAGTTGAAAACTACATTCCCATGTCCAGTCATGTGCACAAAAGGATAGTCGAAGAGCTCTGCGCTTGAAGGCTCAACAATGGCTTGTTCCTTTTGGATGGTGGTATTTAAATTAGTGTTACAAAAATCAATGAGGTTGGGTAAAGATGTTTCTAAATTAGAATACCAATCGCCACCACCGTTGTATTTTAAAATGCCGATTTGAAAATTACCATCTTGCGCTAAGCCGGTAAATGGAATAATAAGGAAGAGAAAAAATAGTTTACGCATTTAGCACATGTATGGTGTGACAGGCAACAATAGCCGCCGTTTCAGTCCTTAATCGACTTTCTCCAAGTGCAATTGGCTCAAAGCCATGTTGCAGGGCTAACTGAACTTCTTCTTTGCTAAAATCGCCTTCAGGGCCAATCAAAAGTAAGGCTTTTTCACCTTTTTTATAACTTTCAGTTAAGCTCTTTTTAGGAAGATCGTCGTAACAATGGCAAATAAATTTTCTACCATCAAAGTATCTTGTAATAAATTGCTTGAATTTTTCTAATTCGCTCAACACAGGTAATTTGGTTTTGTACGACTGCTTCATGGCGCTTACTAAGATTCTCTCTTGTCGGTCTTTTTTCAACACCTTCCGTTCGGAGTGAAAGCTAACAATAGGGTGAATCGCATCAATTCCAATCTCTGTCGTTTTTTCTAAAAACCATTCCCATCGGTTGAGGTTTTTGGTTGGGGCTGCTGCAATTTCAATTCTATAGGTTTCATTCACCAATTTTTTCTCTATTATGGTGAGTTGTGTCGCCTTTTGGTGTGCTAAATCAATATAGCAGAGGTAACGCGTTCCTTTCCCGTCTATAACATGCACTTTGTCGCCTATTTCAAGGCGTAACACTTTTGCAAGGTGCTTAGATTCTTCATTATCGAGGGTAATGGAATTATTTGAAATGTTTGTGGAATAGAAGAGATGCATATTATTTCATTTGTTCTTGATACGATGCTACAACAGCTTTGGCTTCTTCAAAATTTTGAGTGCCAATCATTCGACTTTTCCCATCTGTAGTTTGAATCTTAATTCCTTTGTTTCCTTTTATGTTAAATGCTTTTCCATTACTAGAAATTCGTAATCCCCAACCACCATATTCACTTATTGGACTATATTCAACCACTTCTGCACTATATAATTCTTCCCATGCATAGGTCACTTTTCTTAAGTGAAAAGGAAACATTTTAATGTGAATTCCATTTGCATCAATTCGTGTAACTAGGTGAATTGAAAATAAAAATACCACGGCTAAGCCAAGCACACCAAAAGTGATTATAAACTTATTATTTACCTCAATAGGATATCGTTTATAAATAAATATGCCTACTAATGCAGCCATACCAAGCCACAACCACCATTGGTTAAAGCGTTGCTTTTCTTCAAAAATTCTTTTGCTCATGGGTTATTTTATTTGCATTCGAATATACCTAATTTAGCGTAAAACTATGACGAGATGAATAAGATTTTGATTGCAAACAGAGGGGAGATTGCATTGCGAATTATGCGCACTGCCAAGGAAATGGGAATTTCTACAGTAGCCATTTATTCTGTGGCTGATAGAAATGCTCTATTTGTGAGATATGCGGATGAAGCGGTATGTGTAGGTCCACCTCCTTCATCAGAATCTTATTTGCGAGGAGATTATATTATCGAATTGTGTAAGGAAATGAATGTAGATGGGATTCATCCTGGTTATGGTTTCCTTTCTGAGAATGCTGATTTCGCTAGAAAAGTAAGTCAAGCAGGCATTACATTGATTGGTCCCTCCCCTGAGGCTATGGAAGTAATGGGGAGTAAGTTGGCGGCAAAAGCAGCAGTAAAAAAGTACAACATTCCCTTGGTTCCTGGTACAGACGAGGCAGTAACAGATGTTGCTGAAGCGGAAAAGATTGCAAAAGAAGTGGGCTTTCCAATTTTAGTAAAAGCAAGTGCAGGTGGCGGTGGAAAAGGAATGCGAATTGTAGAACGAGTTGAAGACTTTAGAGAGCAGATGGATCGTGCAGTTTCAGAGGCAATTTCTTCTTTTGGAGATGGAGCAGTTTTTATTGAACGATACGTAGGGTCACCTCGACACATTGAAATTCAAATTTTAGCTGACACGCATGGAAATGTCCTATATTTGTTTGAAAGGGAGTGCTCTATTCAGCGAAGACACCAGAAAGTAATCGAAGAAGCTCCATCTGCAGTTTTAACACCTGAGTTGAGAAAGAAAATGGGAGAAGCTGCTGTTTTAGTGGCTAAATCTTGTAACTATGTTGGAGCCGGAACGGTAGAGTTTTTATTAGATGAAAACTTAAATTTTTTCTTTTTAGAAATGAATACCAGGCTGCAAGTTGAGCATCCGGTGACGGAGCAAATTACAGGAATCGATTTAGTCCGTGAACAAATTAATGTGGCTCGAGGAGAAAAACTAAGATTCATGCAAGAAGACTTGAAAATTCATGGTCATTCATTCGAAGTGCGGGTATATGCGGAAGATCCAATGAATAATTTTTTACCAGATATTGGAACCTTAGAGACGTATGTTCGTCCGCAGGGATTTGGAGTACGAGTAGATGACGGATTCGAAGAAGGAATGGAAATTCCGATTTATTATGATCCAATGATTGCTAAGCTAATAACTTTCGGTAAGGACAGAGAAACTGCTCGTTTAAGAATGCTGAGAGCAATTGACGAGTATCAAATAAAAGGTGTAAAAACAACGATGGATTTTTGTCGTTTTGCATTAGAGCATGAGGCTTTTGTTTCCGGTAATTTTGATACCAACTTTGTGAAACATCATTTTAAACCAGAGTATTTAGAAAGTAAAAACGACGACGAACAAGAAATTGCAGCTTTGGTTGCAGCAAGTTTAGTTGGGAATTCTAAAACTTCATCAATGGAGGCTACTACTTCCGCTTCAAAATCAAAGTGGAAAGCGAATAGGATGTAAGTAGTGAAAGTATTTAAAATTTATTATAATAAACATTTACGCTTGGTTTTGTTCGACGCATTTGATTGAATAGGAGACAAAAAGAGTTTTCGTCAATTTTATTTTTTTTAAAGAATATGATTTAAGGCAACGTTTTAAAAGTAACGGAGTCTTAATGTCAGAAGATTGAAATATCTTCAAAAAGGATGGTTAATCCTGGTTAATAAAATAGTTGGTTTAGGAAAAGCCCTTTTGGTTATCGAGTAAAATCGTAATGGCCGAAGGGGCTTTTTTAGTTCAGGTACTCTTTTATTAACCCATTGAATTCAGATCTCAATTGCGGATTAACGGCGACAATTTCTTTTCCAAACAACCAATTTTCCTCACCTTTAAAATCTTCAATTACTGCTCCTGCTTGTTGAGCAATAAATGCTCCTGCAGCAACATCCCAAGCATGCAAGCTGTATTCAAAGAAAGCATCAAATCTGCCACAAGCTATATATACTAAATCAACAGCTGCCGAGCCAATTCTTCGAACTCCTCTAGTATTTTTAGCCAAGTGTTTTAGTAATTCAAAATAATTATCTAGATGCTGGTAATCGTAATATGGGAAACCAGTTGCGATCAATGAATCTTCTATTTTCGCGGTAGAGCTTGTTTCTATTTTGTTGCCATTTAAAAAAGCATCACTTCCTTCCCAAGCATAAAAGCACTCATCTCTATTTACTTCATAAACCACTCCAATTACAATCGTGTCATTTTGTTTAAGCGCCACGCTAACAGAGTAGGTAGGTACTCCATGCAGAAAGTTTGTAGTACCATCTAGGGGGTCTATAATCCAATTGTAAACGTCTCCTACTTTGTCAGAAGTGCCTTCTTCTGCAATAAATCCAGCCTCCGGAAGAAATGACGCTAAGTCTTTAACCAACCTTTCCTCAGCAGTTTTATCTACGTAGCTTACCAAGGAGTTTTTAGATTTCGTTTTAATGTCTTCTTGATAAACTTTATGCTCTTCCATCTTAATAAAGATTCCCACCTCTCGGCAGAGTTCAACTACATCATGGCAAAGTAGCTCTAATGAAATCATGCCTCTACAACTTTGGGAACAAATCTATTTTTGTTTTTACGGAAGAAAAAGATTCCCGTGATGCCACTTAAGAACAGCAGAACTGCTATAATCTCAGCTTGAGTTGCTTCAATTCCTAAAAAGTGATAGTCAGGATTAATTCTAATTTTTTCGATAAAGAATCGTTCTACTCCGTTACATGCTAGGTATAAACTAAACATTACTCCGGGAACCGACATTTTCTTTCGCAAAGACCAAAGAATTCCAAAAATAATAAATGCCATTACAGTCTCATAAAATGGAGTAGGCCATGCATTACCGGTAATACTTTCCAAGCCCATGCTGTGAAAGTCTTTCTGTAAGTCAATATTTAGCACGTTGTTAGGGTAGTCAAATGCCCACATCCAGTCTGGTAGAAAACTCATCCAATCCGGCTTAGGCGCGTCGTTTGGCATTCCCCAATCTCCGTCACCCGAAAGTTGGCAACCAATTCTTCCAATTCCATAAGCAGCCATGAGACCAGGGGCGCAGGCGTCTGCCACATGAATCCAAGTTAATCCGTTTTTTACTGCATAATATAAAACTGCACCACCGCCAACAATTAAACCGCCATAAATACTTAATCCGCTAAATGAAACCAAAGCTCCAATAGGGTCTGCAGCAAATTCGGATAGGTTCTCTAAATTGTGAAATATTTTAGAACCAAGTATTCCTGCAACGGCAGCAATCATAGTCATGTTACCAACTAATTCGTGAGGACGAACGTTTTGTTTAACCATTTTTGGCGTCGCTAACTTTTCTTTGTCCTTTTCTCTGAATTTCATCCATGCAAACAAGGCTGCACCCAAAAGTCCTCCAATAAAATTGCCTCTTCCTGAAAAAAGAAAGGTTTGAGGGTTTTCCACCAAGGCTTCGTAGTTAAATACAGCTTCAATAAATTTAAAACCTACAAGGAACCCTAAAAATCCATTTGAAATTAACTCCCATTTACTTGCCTTTTCTCCGATTTTAACATCAACTAATCTCGAAAACAATAATTTATTGGCTTCTTTTCTTTTCATCTCTTCGGTAAAGAGGTAAGCAGCCGCAATAAATCCAAGGGCTACAAAAAAACCAAAAGTTGGAAAAGGGAGAGGGATATCTATTCCGAATAAATCTCGGAGCATATCGGATAGAGTTGGATACATTTTCTTAGTTTGAAATTCAAAAATAAGCATAGCAAATAGTCTACCTGCCAAGTTTTAAAATTATATCATATCATTCGTAATTTGGCATAAAAACAATTTGTCGAAACTAGTAGCCATAGATTACGGAGCAAAACGCACGGGAATTGCAGAAACGGACTCGTTGCAAATCATTGCAAGTGGGTTAACTACTGTTGAAACCAAAGATCTACAAGAGTTTATCAAGTCTTATCTAGAGAAAGAAGATGTAGAGGTGTTGGTAGTTGGGCAAGCTAAACGAATGAGTGGAGAACTGTCTGATATAGAGCGTAAAATTGTTCCCTTCATTAACTTTATTAAAAAGCGATTCCCATTGCTAAAAATTGAGCGGCAAGATGAAGCTTTTACCTCACAAATTGCTTTTCAATCCATGATTGATGGTGGGCTGAGCAAAAAGAAGAGAAAGGATAAAGCATTGGTCGATAAAATTAGTGCGACTTTGATTCTACAACGGTTTATGGAAAATCGTTAGGAGCTATTTTAATTTTCGAATCAAATAGGAGTCATTATCTCCACTCCCAAAGTTATCTGTGTGGCCTACGATGTAATAAGAATTACTAACCTCGATGATTTCATTTCCCCAATCGTCTTTAGGATTGCCAATATCGGTTTGTGCTATAACGTTTCCATTTGGAGCGAGCTCGGCAAAAAGCATTTGGCGTTGTTGACCAAAACTCATGCTTCGACCTAATAAAACAAAGTTTCCTGCTGAATTAGTAATTGCTGACATTCCTTCATCATGCTGGCTACCGCCAAATTCTCTATCCCAGATAACGTTTCCGGAACTGTCCACTAATACTGAATACATATTGTGGTTTGGGTCTGTTAAAGTTGTATGGTCGTGCAGTAAAAAGTTGCCATCAGCGGTTTGCAGTAATTGATGCGTTTCTTCATAACCATTTCCGCCGTAGCGTTTTCCCCAAATAGAATCACAATTGGCAGTTAGCTTTAATAAGTAGAAGTCTCTTGAAACTGCTCCGAAACTGCTGGTGTATCCAAAAAACATCAAATTGCCATTTTCTATTTCTAAAATGTCAGTTCCGCCATCGCCACCTGATTGGCCGTAAGTGCGTTCCTTAAGAATGGTTCCTTGCTGGTCCAGCCAAATTAAATACATATCCCTTGCTCCATTGCCAAGGCTTTCTGTAGTTGCAGCAATTAATATTTCTGAATTTGAAGTTTCTATCAAGGTAGCCGGAATTTCCTGTTGCGCGCCACCTATTACTTTTTCCCACAAAACGGTACCATCCGTATTTACTTTTAGCAAGTGAATGTCTCTATCTCCGTCACCTCTTTGTTCTTTAACACCCAATAAGAAAAGATTACCATCTAAGGATTTTACAATTTTAAAACCGATTTCTAAAGAAGATGAGCCGTACGTTTTTTCCCAAATTACGTTTCCTTGAAGGTCCGTTTTAATTAGGTAATGGTCTCCATTTGGGTCGTCGAAACTGTTGGAGTAGCCCAAAAGGTACAGAAATCGCTTTTTTTCTACTATCGAATTAGATTCGTCGATTGCAGTTCCGCCATAAGTTTTATCAAAAGGTTTAACCTTTTCGATAAGAACTAGATCTTCAACCACGTCATCATCTTTACAAGAAAATAAAATTAGGCCGATGATGAGAAATGAAAATAGGACTCTTTTCACGGTCATTAAACTACTACTCTTTAGAAATATTGTCGACGGTAAAAATTGTTTTAAACTGTTCGCATACGATCATCATGTCTTCTGTTGCTTTCTCGCCAAACTCTTCCATTTCAAGACGATAATAGTCCCAATGAACTTTTTTCCAATACTCTAAAGATTTATCCCCTTCACCTTCAATCGCTGCATATTTATCGGTAATTTGATTGAATGGAGTTTGCTCAACTTTAACAACTTCTACTATGGCTTTTGCAATTTTATACCAGTCGGTTACCACATAAATGTTACCTACTTCTGGTAAGTCTGCATTATTCTTTTCAAACCACCATAGAGAGGTTGAGGTGGCTTTCTTTATGCCATCTCTGGTAAGTTGAGCGCACTCTTTTGCATCTTTTTCATTGTCGCAAAAGTTAAACCATTCGCTTAATTCTTTGTCTCTGTAATTGGGGTTTATCTCAATAAACGCTTCCCAAAGTTCTACTACCGATTTTGGTGCAGGAGCGGGAATGGTACTCAAATACAAATCTTCAACTTTCGTTCTCGCCCAATCTGTTTTTCTTAAAAATCGGAGGCTAGATTTAATAGTTGGTCTATATTGGAAGGCATTAATACCTGTTATTTGACCCATCTCTTCCCAGCCAACTTTTTCTACTAAATATTCTAAAATATCGAATAGTTTCACTCCGTGAAGTGGATTGTTCAATTGCTCTTGAGTTGCTTCTCCCATTTTATAATTATTTGATTTGTATTATACTTAATCTAATCCTCTTTCTCAAAATAGATTTTGTAAAACTTTCTTCCATCGCTTTCAACACCGCGCTCTATCATATCTTTATTTCCATGAATGTACACGTGGAAATTTTTATCCAGTTTTAAGATGCTTTTGAAAAACTTCGATTGCTTTTTTACTGCTTGATTGGAAATGTCAAACTCATCTTTCATCTCAATTTCGTTACTTTCTCGGTAGCTACTATCATAAGATCTGAAAGAATTTATTACCTCTTCACTTTGAAAAACAGTTTCCTCAAAATCTGCTTTATTAAAGCTTTCGTTGGTTTTAAAATATTCAACAGAACGATTTAGGATGTCAATTTTATCCGTTTTTTCAATAGTAAAATCTTCATCCATTTTCTCGGTAACATAAGTTTTGGCAATGTTTAAGAACGTTTTGGTGTGATGAAATTCATCGCTACAAGGTTTTAGTTTTAAGAAATTGTCTTTCCAATATTTTGCTTCATCTTCTTTGTTTGCTTTGTCAACAATTGCAATCTTGTAGCCATCGTTTCGGCCTTGGTTAAATATAATACATCCTTTGTCGAGTTTGTCCACGTTAATTCCATTAACCGCATAAATGTTGGGGTCTTCATCTTCGTTCTCCACCAATAAAAAAGGGTATGCATTCTCAGCTTTGAAAATTCCAATTGCTTCCACCGTTTCTTCATTGAGCTTCAGGTTAGAAAAACGAACTACAAATAAATCACCTGCTTTTATATTGGGATGAATGCTTAAATCAAACAGGTACTGAGCAATTTTTATACTATTTTCTATGAAAGGAATAGAATCTTGAAAAATGGATTCGCAAAACTTAAAAACCGGGTTCATCTGAAAGTCGCCTCCTGAAAAGGTGAAGTTGTATAATTCATGCGCTGTAAAAGGCTTTAGAAAATACCTTAATAGCAATTCTTTCAGTCCTTCATCGTCAGGAGCTAGAGTGTTATTCGAAAGGTGCAGTTTTCCTTCATTGTTTTTATTACCAACATGGTGTGTTGCTAACTCTTCAATTTCGCAGTAATTATAGTTGAACATACTTTTGTTTTTCGAATGGCAAAAGTAATTTAAACTACCGTTGAAAAGGAATTGGAATGCTGTTCAATTTTGTCTATCTCATGATGAACTGATAATCTTTCCCGTTAACTGTATAAAGGGCAACTCGATCGCAGGCTCCGTTGCCATAATCTACTATCCGAGAATCAAAATCTTCCGGTTTAATAGAAATTGTTCCAGATTTTATCCATCTGCAGTTAAGTTGAATTTCTAATTCTTTGGTAATGTTTAAACTGTAACTTTTACCATTTCCTGTAATTCCATTGGCAGTGCCACTCACTTTTTTGATCATAAAAAAACCCCACCGAATTAACGTTGAGGTTTTTCATAGGTGCGAAATATTATTAGTTAACAGCTTTTGGAGAAAGGCTGTTTTCATTTTTCAATACTGGACTCGTTTCTTTTACTAAAACGTTTCCTTTAATTCTCAGCACTTTAGTTGGAGTTGAAGCATTTGAACTTACAGTTACAGACTTATTAATTGGACCTGTTCTGCTTGTAGCATATTTTACTTTGATTTCACCTTTCTCGCCTGGATTAATAGGTTGCTTTGGCCAAGTAGGTACAGTACAACCACATGAGCCTTTTGCATTTGAAATAATTAGTGGAGCATTTCCGGTATTGGTGAATTTAAAAGTTCTAACACCATCTGCATTTTGAGCAATAGTTCCATAATCAATTACTTCAGAATCAAATGTCATTTCTGCACCACCGGCAGACTCTGCTTTTGCTGATTCTTGTGCGTTTACTGCAACTGTGAAGAATAAAAATATTCCTAATACTGCGCTTAATCTTTTCATTTTATATTATTTTTCATTTTATATGGTCCAAATATAGAGAAACAAAAAGGTTGCGAAAAAGCTGTTAACAGATATTTAACAAAAATGAAGAATTTCGAATCAATGAATTACAAAGAACGAAATATTCAAACGTAATTTATAAAGAGCTCAAAAAGTAAAAAAAGCCTAAAGTTATGGTTATTAATAGATTTGGAGAATAAAATGAAACTGGTTTAAGTAAAGTAATTCGTAATTGTTAAATCTGCAATTCGTAATTCAATTAATTAATTTTGGGGGTTCAAATTAAATTCATGGAACTTCCTAAGAAATACGATCATTTAGCTAAAGACGAAGCTTGTTATAGCAAATGGCAAGAGCAGGGTTTCTTTCATTCTGAACCTGATGAAAGAGAGGCTTACACCATAGTCATACCTCCACCGAATGTTACTGGAGTTCTGCACATGGGGCACATGTTGAATAATACAATTCAAGATGTTCTGGTTCGAAGAGCGAGATTGTTAGGGAAGAATGCTTGTTGGGTGCCAGGAACAGATCACGCTTCCATCGCCACTGAGGCAAAAGTGGTGAAGCGTTTGGAAGAACGAGGAATCAAAAAGAATGATCTTTCAAGGGAAGAATTTTTGAAACATGCATGGGAGTGGACTGAAGAGTACGGTGGAACTATTTTACGTCAATTGAAACGTTTGGGTGCTTCTTGTGATTGGGAAAGAACAAAGTTCACCTTAGAGCCAGACTTGACTGATGCAGTTATTGATGTATTTGTTGACCTATTTAACAAGGGACTTATCTATAAGGGAGTTCGAATGGTGAATTGGGATCCTAAAGCACAAACAGCACTTTCTGACGAAGAAGTAATTCACAAAGAAGTTCAATCTAGATTATATTATGTTGAATACGATATTGTCGGTTCTGATGAGAAATTAACTATTGCAACCACTCGTCCGGAGACTATTTTAGGTGATTCAGCTATTTGTATTAACCCAAAGGACGAGCGTTGGGCTCATTTAAAAGGGAAGAAGGCCATTGTACCAATTGTAAATAGAGAAATTCCAATTATTGAAGATGAATATGTTGATTTAGAGTTTGGAACAGGATGTCTAAAAGTGACTCCTTCACACGACATCAATGATTACGAACTAGGCCTGAAGCACAATTTGCCTTCTATCGATATTTTGAACGATAATGGAACACTTTCTGAAGCAGCTCAGTTTTACATCGGGGAAGATCGTTTTACAGTTAGAAAAAAGATAGCCGCTGATTTAAAGGACCAAGGTAGATTAACGAAGGTGGAGGAATTAACTAATAAAGTTGGTTTTTCTGAAAGAACAGATGCAGTGATAGAGCCTAAGCTTTCCTTACAGTGGTTCATGAAAATGGGCGAGTTAGCAAAACCGGCATTGGATAGTGTAATGAACGATGAAATTAAATTTTATCCTGAAAACACAAAAAATACCTACAAGCATTGGATTGAGAACATCAAAGATTGGTGTGTTTCTCGACAGTTATGGTGGGGTCATAGAATTCCAGCCTATTATTACGGTGAGGGTCCTTCAGATTTCGCAATTGCTAACTCTGCTGAAAAAGCAATAGAGATTGCAAAAGCTAAATCAGGAAACCAAGCTTTGACAGCTAATGATTTAAGACAAGATGAGGATGTATTGGATACGTGGTTTTCATCTTGGTTGTGGCCTATGTCTGTATTTGATGGATTTAAGAATCCTGATAATAAGGACATACAATACTATTACCCTACAAATGATTTGGTAACCGCGCCTGAGATTATGTTTTTCTGGGTAGCCAGAATGATTATGGCAGGTTATGAATATAAGGGAGAGAAGCCATTTAAAAATGTCTACTATACAGGAATTGTTCGCGACAAGCAACGTCGAAAAATGAGTAAATCTCTAGGTAATTCACCTGACCCTATTAAACTAATTGAAAAGCATGGAGCTGATGGAGTTCGTGTTGGAATGTTATTTAGTTCTCCGGCAGGAAACGATTTACTTTTTGATGAAAGTTATTGTGAGCAAGGAAGAAATTTCTCAAATAAAATATGGAATGCTTTTCGGTTGATTAAAGGTTGGGAGGTTTCTGAGAATGTTGAGTTAGATGAAGTTGCTGAAAAAGCTAACTTGTGGTTTGCAGATCGATTTCAAATGGCATTGAAAGAGTTGAATGACCATTACGATAAGTTCAGAATGTCAGATGCCTTGATGACTGGTTACAAATTAACTTGGGATGAATTCTGTTCATGGTATTTGGAAATGGTCAAGCCTGCTTATGGAATGCCAATTTCAAAACAAACTTATGATCAAGTTATTCATCATCTAGAAAATGTGATGCGAGTGTTGAATCCATTCATGCCATTTATTACAGAGGAAATTTGGCAGAATATTAGCAACCGAGAAGAAGGTGATAGTTTAATGGTAAATCACTGGCCTGAGGTTCAGAAAACGGAAGCTTTGGTTGGGGAGTTTGAGTTAACAAAGAATTTGATTTCCGAAATTAGAACCGTTAGAAAAGAGAAAAATATTTCTTTTAAAGATAATATAGAACTGAAAGTAATTGCTAAAACACCCAACAAACGCTTTGATGGAGTGGTTATTAAATTGACGAATTTGTCTTCAGTTGAATATGTTAACGATAAAGTAGATGGAAGTATTTCCTTTGTGTTGTATGGTAATGAGTATTTTATTCCGCTAGAAGGGGCAATTGATGTTGAAGCAGAGAAGGTAAAAATTCAAGAAGAGATTAAGTATAACGAAGGCTTTTTAAAATCAGTTGAAAAGAAGTTATCTAATGAAAGGTTTGTTTCAAATGCTCCAGAGGCAGTTGTCGCTATTGAACGAAAAAAGATGGCAGATGCTCAAGAAAAAATTGATTTACTGACAAAACAGCTGACTAGTTTATAACAGTAATAAAAGGTTGTCAGTCTTAACTTTTTTTAATTTAGAATCCTCGCCGATGCATTATATTTGGCCATATGAATAATAAAAAATACGTCTTTCTCGATCGAGAAATAATGTGGCTTTCTTTTAATGAACGGGTTCTACAGGAAGCAGAGGACAATACTGTTCCTATTTTGGAACGGTTAAATTTTTTTGGAATTTTTTCAACCAATTTAGATGAGTTCTTTAGGGTGCGAGTTTCTACGGTTCAAAAAATGTTGGACTTGTCGGAGAAGGAAAAATAAATGTTGGATTACGATTTTGCTGAGACTTTTATGTCTATTTCAAAGAAGAATGCCGAAACGCAGTCAAGGTTTGAAAAGGCGTATATCAATGTTAAAGATGAGCTAGAAAAGGAAAGTATCTTCTTTTTAAATGAGAAGGAGCTAAATGAGAATCAGTTGATCAAAGTGAAAGACTATTTCCACTCAACGGTCCAGCCTGCATTGGTTCCTATAATGCTTTCTGAGAAAAGAGATTTACCTGAATTAAATGGAAAGGCAGCCTGCTTAATCATTAAGCTTTGTAAAATTGAGAACGAAGTTGAACAAGAAGTTAAGTATGCATTAATTGAAATTCCAACCGCTATAGTAAGTCGTTTTTTCTTGCTGAATGAGAAGGATGGAACAAAAAATGTAGTGCTGTCAGATGATGTTATTCGAAGTTGTTTACCTGAGATTTTTGCAATTTTTCATTATAACCACATCGAGGCATTTACAATTAAGGTAACACGAGATGCTGAATTAGATATTGAAGATGATGTTACGACTGGATTTATTCAAAAACTCACTGAAGGATTAAAAAATCGTAAAAAAGGAGATCCTGTCCGACTGATTCATGATGTTGAAATGGATGCTGATCTTCTAAAATTTATTATTTAAAAGGTAGGCTTAGAAGATGATGATTTGTTAGTACCTGGAGGGAGGTATCATAACTTTAAGGATTATATGAATTTTCCAAAAATTGGAACCTGTGCTTTACGATACAAAAGTATGCTACCTTTTGCGCATCCAATATTAAAAGGGAAGGTTAGCGTTTTTGAGCAAATTAGAAAACAGGACATTCTTTTAAGTTATCCTTATCAGTCTCAAATCACTTAATCAAAGCTGAGTCTAAAAAATTGTAAATTCGTTTACTATGATGGATAAAAGTTTACGGTTTGCCGCAGTGGATATTGGTTCAAATGCAGTTCGTTTATTTTTCGGTTATGTTTTTGAAACAGAATTTGGACCGGTATTTAAGAAGGCTTCATTAGTTCGCTTACCAATAAGGCTGGGGGAAGACTCTTTTCATCACAAACCAATTCAACAGTATAAAATAGAGGAGCTAGCTAACTCGATGCTTGCCTTTAAACATTTGATGCTGGCCTTCAATGTAAAAAGCTACCGTATATGCGCTACTTCCGCAATGAGAGATGCTATAAATAGAGATGAAGTACTTTCAGCTGTGAAACAAAAATCTGGTTTAGACATAGAGCTAATCTCCGGTGATGAGGAGGCAGGTTTGATTTTTGAAAACCACATTGCAGAAAAATTTGACCAAAGCGAAGTGTATTTATACATGGACGTTGGCGGAGGAAGCACTGAATTGACCTTGTTTAAGGAAGGGCAGACTGTGAAAGCTCGATCTTTTAATATTGGAACGATTCGTTTGAAAGATGATTTAGTTTCAGAGAAAACGTGGAAAGAGTTGGGCGATTGGTTGGCAGATATCAAAAAAGAATATCGGCCGAAAAATATAATTGGATCAGGAGGGAATATAAATACCTTGTTTGAACTAACACTGAGAAAAGAGATGGATGTGTTGCCTACATTGGCAACAAAAAAATGGCTTCAACGGCTAAAACAACTCTCTTTTGATGAGAAAATATCACAGTTAGGATTGCGCCCAGACCGTGCAGATGTAATTGTGCCTGCAACGGAGTTACTTGTTTTTGCCCTTTCTAAAAGTGGTTGTGAAGGTGTTATTGTTCCTAAAGTTGGTTTGGTTGATGGTATTATTCGGCATTTATATAAGGAGCATTTAGATAGTGAATAGGGTTAATAATTCCGTTTTTAAGATGCGGATATATTCGTTTCTAATTCAGAAATACTAAATCAGTCCCAATAATATAGGAAACTCTATAAATGTCTATTATTCGAATTTAAAAAACATGGAGTCCGATTACCATGCCGGCAGAGTCAATCCTAGCAGAACCAAATTGCTGGTTGTGCTATTTTTTGCAGGGCTTCATAGTTTTTACAATAAGCTTTTTTTAAATTCTTCAAATACTAAATCTGCTGCCTCAGTTGGCGAAACTTGTTTTTGAACTACTTGAGTTTCTAAATTATCGGTAAAGCTGTTAATTTGTTCATTTTCAAATAGGGCTAAATTTAATCGCTCTTGTATGCTTTTTTTGAACCAAGCGTTCAATTGACTTTTACGCTGAGTTTCGAAGTACTTATTTTTAGTTGTTAGTTGTATGAAATTGTATATAATTTTCCATGCTTTTTCCAAGTTGAAACCTTCCAAGGCTGAGCAAATCTCGACTTTAGGACTTGATCCGCTTTCCGCTGCAGGGAATAAATGAAATGCATTTTGGTATTCTCGTTTTGCTAATTTCGCTGAGGTTAAATTATCTCCATCTGCCTTGTTGATTAACATGCCATCTGCCATTTCCATAATTCCTCTCTTGATGCCCTGAAGCTCATCTCCTGCGCCGGATAACATGAGCAACAAAAAGAAATCGGTCATTTCTTTTACCTCAATTTCTGACTGGCCAACGCCAACTGTCTCTACAATAATGGTATTGAAACCTGCCGCCTCACATAAAATGATACTTTCTCTACTATGATGCGTTACTCCGCCTAACGAACCTGAACTAGGGCTTGGGCGAATAAAAGCATTTGAATGAACGCTCAGATTATTCATTCGAGTTTTATCACCCAATATGCTTCCCTTTGAACGTTTCGAACTAGGGTCAACGGCTAAAACAGCAACTTTTCGTTTCTGTTGCTCTATTAAGTGCATTCCAAATTTTTCAATAAAGGTGCTTTTCCCGACACCGGGAACTCCGGTTATTCCAATACGAATAGAGTTTCCAGAATGAGGCAGACACTCTTTTATTAGTTCGTTAGCAAATTTTCGATCTTCTTGTTTTTTGCTTTCGCAAAGCGTGATTCCTTTGCTCAATGCAGTGAAATTCCCATTAAGAATTCCCTTTATCAATTGATTTAAATTGGGTAATTCAACCTTCTTACGTTTGAAATTTTTGTTTTGCATTGGCTCTAAATTACTCTTCCAATCTGAATTCCATCACGAATGGGTAGTAAAATATTTTCAACTCTTGGGTCTTCGGTTATGCACTTATTGAACTCCCTTAGTAGTTTGGTGTTTTTATCTTGTGCTGTTTCATCTATAACCTTAGCGCTCCATAAAATATTGTCTGCTAAAATATAACTACCAGACTTCAGTGTGGTAATAATTAAATTGTAATAATTTAAATAGTTTTCTTTGTCTGCATCAATAAACACCAAATCCCAATCTTCTTTTATTTGAGGTATAATTTCTAAAGCATCCCCAATGTGCAGGGTGATTTGGGTCGAAAAGTTGGAACGGTCAATGAATTCTTGAACAAATTCTTCTCGTTCCTCGTTTTTGTCAATGCTGTGTAAATGTCCTTTTTTGGTTAAGCCTTCCGCAAGGCAAAGTGCAGAGTATCCGGTATAAGTACCCAACTCTAAAATGCGCGAAGGGCGAATCATTTTTGAAATCATACTCAATACTCTTCCTTGAAAATGCCCGCTGAGCATGCGAGGTTGTAAAACTTTTAAATACGTTTCACGGTGTAATTCATGCAAAAGTTCACTCTCTTTTGAAGTGTGTTGAGTTACATATTCATCTAACGTTTCATCTAAAAAATTCATCTAGTTCTTTGTTTCTTCAATAATGGCTGTAAAGAAATCTCTTAATGACATATTCATAGCAGCTACTTGTTGCGGAATCAAACTTGCTTTTGATAATCCCGGTACTGCATTCACTTCAATGATATATGGTGTCTTACCTACTAGCATAAAATCTACTCTTACTACTCCGCGTAAATCTAATTTATGGTAAATCTCCGAAGACAGATGTTGAGTTAATTGGTAACTGTCTTGGTCAATTCTTGCAGGAGTTATTTCCATAGAATTGCCTTCGTATTTTGCCTGATAGTCAAAAAACTCCCCTTTTGGTATAATCTGAGTAATGGGCATGGGGATAATTTCTCCATTTTTTCTAAAAACTCCGCAAGTAATTTCTTTGCCAGGAAGGTTTTCTTCAATCATGATTTCTCTATCGAATTGAAATGCTTTCGTTAATGCAAATTCCAATTCATTTTTTTCTTTCACTATAGAAACGCCATAACTGCTTCCTGCAGAACAAGGTTTAACAAAGCAAGGTAAGCCGACTGTTTCGATAATCTCATCTATATCAATACTATCGCCTGCTCTTAAATATTTAGATTTAGCTACAGAATATCCAAATTGACTCAATAGCGTGTTATTGTACCACTTGTTAAAGGTTAATGTTGAGCCAACATGATTTGGTGAAGAGTAAGGTATCTTTAAAAGGTCAAAATATGCTTGAAGTTTTCCATCTTCACCAGGAGTTCCGTGTATGGCTATGAAAACGTAATCGAATCGAATCTGGTTTCCATCTAGCTCAAAGCTGAAGTCATTTTTATTTATTTCGAATAAATGCCCGGCTAACTTTGCTTCCCAGGTGCCTTTTCGCATAACCACCAAGATGGGTTTATATCGACTTTCGTCAATATTGTCTAGCACGGTTTGAGCAGACTTTAATGAAATTTCTTCTTCTGCGGAATCTCCTCCGGCTACTATGGCAATTACTGGCTTCATTTCAATTAGATTAATCCTTGGTTCAAAATAAGTCATTCTATTTTCACGTTCACTAGCATTGGTCAACTATTAATTAACATTACCCTACTAATATTGTTATTTTTGATGCTAGTAAATTTAATCCTTGATGAGGCACTTTTTTCGTTTTTTAATAAGTAAGGTTTTTTGGATTAATCTTTTGATAGCTATTGTTTTAGTTGTTGGGGGGTTGTATACTACATTAACCTACTTAGACAGTTATACCAAACATGGCGAAGAGCTTGAAGTTCCGGAATTTGTTGGATTACACATCACAGAATCAGATTTAGCTGTTACTGAAAAAGGTAGCTTTCTAACGGAAATTTCAGATTCTATTTTCATTATAGGAAAAGTTGGAGGTACTGTGATTAAGCAACACCCCCTAGCTGGCAAACAAGTAAAGCACGGCAGAACAATCTATTTAACTGTTGCAGCGAATCAACCTGTCAAAATTAAAATGCCAAAATTAGTAGATCGGTCTTTGCGTCAAGCAACATCGATTTTGGAAACATATGGTTTAGAGGTTGGCGAATTGGAGTATAGACCAGACATGTGCATGAATTGTATTTTAAGGCAAAAGATAGAAGGTGAATATATTGAAGAAGGCACCAGAATAAGAAAAGGAAGCGTTATTGATTTAGTTGTTGGGCAAGGTCTGGGAAGTATATTGATTGAGGTGCCTTATTTGTTGGAGTTTAACTTAGAGATGGCAACTAATTTGTTGCAGTCAAAGTCGCTTAACTTAGGTGCTCCATTATTTGATGAAACGGTTAAAACTGCTGAAGATTCCATAAATGCTGTTGTGTATAAACAATTACCACCGTTTAGTCAGGTGCCAACTGCTCGAACGGGAGTCGCAGTTGATCTTTTTCTAACCTTAGATACGAATAATGTAGTTCACTCCGTTATACCAGCATTAGATTCAATACAATAATGGTAAAAGGGTATCAATTATTAATTGTAGGAATGTTTTTTGTTGCGCAATTAAGTGCACAGGATTATTTGACAGTTCCTAGCTCAAATCCTGCTCTTTTTCAACAGTCTTTGTTAAACGCGACAAATGAAAAAATACAGGTATTTGAAGAAAACTTTATTTATCTATATGACACGTTGAATTTGCCATTTATAGATGACTTCTCTACCAATCGTCAACGCAAAAGAATTACAGATTTAACCGATCCTCGTTTAACTGATAGTCTTTTTTATAAGATTAGATTAAGCAATAGTCCTTACCAAGACACCATTGGTTTTACTCAAGATTCTACTTTTAAATATATAGTTAATCCATCTGGAGATACAATTTTGAGGCAAGCAAATCCCGCATTTACTATTCAATATTCAGACTTGGCAAAATCTCCTGTGGAATACTTGATTTATACCGTGTTCCCTGCCTACAATTATACAGAACAAGCGGGCGTTCCAAAAGATACAGTATTCGTTGATGCTATATTTGAACAAGATACCGTAACATTTTATACGGTTGCTCCCATCGGTAGCGATTTATGGACAGATGCTTCGGCATATATCAACAGAACATTTCCTATAAATCCTCCGTCTATAGGAGTGGCTACTTTTGATGGATTAAATGAAGTTGGCTTGCCGTATAATTTTGATATTCCGCTTCGCGTAGTTGCTGATTACCTTTCTTCCGTACCATTGCGTTTAGGCAGATTGCCTGACACGAATGTATTCTTAAGTTTTTTCTACCAGCCCAAAGGGCTTTCGTTAGATAAACCGGAAACGGAAGATTCTTTGATTGTAGAGTACTACAATGCCACTACTGAACGTTGGAGTGGCGCGTGGAACTCGATTGGGTTTGCTACTGATACATTTTCGCAAGTGATATTAAAGGTGCCGAACCAGTTACATCAAGATGGATTTCGATTCCGATTTAAAAACTATGCGAACAGCACTGGAGCGTTTGATCAGTGGCATGTTGATTATGTCTATTTAGATAATGGAAGAACGGAAACGCAAGACTTTTACAATGACATTGCATATGTATACGATGCACCGTCGATGCTGAAAGACTATTATGCCATGCCTTGGTGGCATTATAAAAATAATCCTTCCAGCTACATGGCCGACTCGGCTTTTACAACTATGAAAAATGCAAGTAACGGATTGTTGTCCGTCTTCAATTTTTTAAATGTTCCTGATCCAACAACTCCTAGTACAAATTTTTATACTTTCCCAGACATTCCAAGTTCTTTTTTGCAGATTCAGCCTAATTCATTTTTTCGATTTGAATACCCAACTCCTTTTGAATTTCCTGCTGCTAAAATAGATACTGCTGGAGTGTTCGAATCTATTTTTGACATTCAATTTAGACCTCGCGTGGACTTTATTGAGAGTAATGACACAGTAATTTCTAGAACTGTTTTACAAGATTATTACGCCTATGATGATGGCACAGCAGAAGCTGGATACGGCGTAAACCCTGCTTTAAGTTCTGACGGGTTAACAGCATACATGGCGGTTCGATATGATATTCCGTTTTCAGATACCTTAAAAGGCTTTCAAACTTACTTTCTGCCTCAAGCGGTTGATGTAAGTAAACAACGAATTACTCTTACCGTGTGGAGTTCTATTAATCCTGCAGTTGTTTTATTTGAAAGGGACGTAACAGCTCGACCTACATATAGTGATCCGAATGGGATAATTACATTTAATTTGGATACTCCGTTGGTAGTAGGTACGACCTTTTTTATTGGTTTTAAAACAGTTGGGGCGAACAGTGTGAATGTTGGTTATGATTTGAATACAAACCACAAGGATAAGATATTCTTCAGCCAAAATGGAACTACTTGGTCTGCTCGTTCAGGCGGTATTAATGATGGGTCTTTAATGCTTCGTCCGGTTTTTAGGAATCGAGTATTGGATGTTAGTATTACAGAAAATTCATTGTTTAAAAATAACTTAAAGGTTTATCCTAATCCTACTAATGGAATATTGAATTTAAAAGTTCTTTCAAATGAACGCATAGAATCTATCGAGATATTGGATATGACGGGCAAGTTAGTAATAGCGGTTCCTTTCCAAAGTCAACTTCATTTAGGGCACTTGCCGAGGGGTATTTACTTTTTGAAAGTTCAAAATAAGAATGGAGAACTATTAACCCGGAAGGTAATTCTTTCAGAATAAGAAAATATGAGCGAAGAAGGAAAGCCGGTATATGATGAGATGTTCGAACACCACAATATTGTTGCAGATAAAGGACAAGCAGTCATTCGCGTTGATAAGTTCTTAACAGACAAGTTGGCAAACTCTACACGGAATAAGATACAGCAAGCTGTAGCAGATGGCAACATTATGGTGAATGGTGTAGTGGTGAAAACAAATTATAAGGTAAAACCTGAAGATGAAATTTCGATTCAGTTACCTTACCCTCCCAGAGAAACGGAAATTTTACCGGAAAATATTCCCTTAGACATTGTTTACGAAGACGATACTCTATTGGTCATTAATAAACCGTCTGAAATGGTGGTGCATCCTGGTTATGGGAATTGGGATGGCACCTTAGTTAACGCTTTGATTTATCATTTCCAAAATTTACCTGAGGCAGCGGGTAATGAGGGTCGCCCAGGATTAGTTCATCGTTTAGATAAGAACACTACGGGTATTATGGTAATTGCTAAGACGGAACACGCTCTTACTCATTTATCAAAGCAATTTTTTGATCGAACTTCAGATAGAAGGTACCAAGCATTAGTTTGGGGAGATCTAAAGGAAGATGAAGGAAAGATAGAAGGAAATATCTGGCGCTCTCATAAGAATAGAAAAATAATGGATGTCTTTCCAGAAGGAGATATAGGAAAAACAGCCGTTACCAAGTACAAAGTGTTGAAGCGATACGGATATGTTACTTTGGTAGAATACAAGTTAGACACGGGAAGAACACATCAAATTCGAATTCATTCTAAATACATAGGTCACCCACTTTTTAACGACCCAGAATATGGTGGTGATCGAGTTTTAAAAGGAACAACCTTTACGAAGTACAAACAATTCGTAGAAAATTGTTTTAAAAAACTACCTAGACAGGCTCTTCATGCAAAAACGTTAGCATTTACACATCCTAAAACTGGAGAATGGATGGAGTTTAATTCGGAATTACCGGAAGACATGCAACAGGTTCTGGAAAAATGGGAACGTTATTTAATGGGCAGAGAACTGGAAGTGGAGGATGACGATACTGAGGAAATAGAGAGCGAATAGACGTTAAGTGAGGGGAATACTTTCTTACTAACGTTGCTTTTTAAAGCTTGTATTCCTTTCTCCAAATCATTTGCTCTTGACTACATGTAAACTGCTTTAAATTTTGCTAAAGGCGCTCTTTTTCCGACAATAATTTGCAGTTGGTCTTCACCAGTAAATACATATTGTTTGCCATACGTCAAAACTTCAATGAAACTTTTTTCAAAACTGGTGAAAGAACACTCCATTTCCGTTTGCGAAAACTCATTCATTTCAATGAAGTTTTTGAAGCCTAACTCATAGTTTCCAAAAATAGCATTGCAACCGCCGTGTGCTTTAATACTTCCATCTTTGTTGAATTTTAAGAAAGGTTCCTGTGTCATACCTTCGGGCATTTCTACCGGCACCCCCATAATTTCAATTGCTTTCCAGTACTTTCCAACTAACTCACCACCTAAGTCTTTGCTAAAAGGTGCCATCGGTGCACTATTAGTTTTTTGTTCTGCAGCACTTTCTTCTATTTTTACTTCCTTTTTTTCGACTAGCTCTTTTTTGTTTTTGCAGGCTCCTAATGTTAAAATTGAAATGCTTGTGAGTAGGATTAAGGTTTTCATAAATGTAGAAATGTTGAATGATAATATAAAGTTGATAATGCTCCTGCAAATTAATACATTTATAAAGATAAAATTGAAAAAATAGATTCATGAAAAAGTTACTTCCTTTAGCACTGTCTTTGACCTTAATTGCTTGTCAAAACAATGAGAAAAAAAATACAGAGAATGAGCAAATATCAGCTCAGGAAACTTTGAAAGAGTTAACGGAAGCCGAAAAAAGATTGGAGAAGTATGTTCCTGTAAAATTAACCACGAATGTTTCGAAGCTAACCGAGAATCAACGACTGATGATTCCTAGTTTAATCAAAGTTGGCCAAATAATGGATGGTCTTTTTTGGAAACAAGCATATGGGCACAAGGAAGAGTTTCTCGAAAGTATTTCAGATGAAAATACAAGACGATTTGCGAATATTAATTATGGACCCTGGGACCGATTAGATGGGAACAAACCATTTGTAGAAGGAGTAGAGGAAAAGCCATTGGGAGCGAATTACTACCCTAAGGACATGACTAAAGAGGAATTTGAGGCGGCTGATTTAGACAATAAAGGTTCGCTCTACACTTTGATTCGAAGAGATTCAACAGGAAAATTGACCAGTATTCCTTTTCATGAGGCTTTTAAAGAGGAATTAGCCGAAGCTGCTGAATTATTGTTAGGTGCGTCTTATTATGCTGACAACGAACAGCTCAAAAAGCACTTAATGCTAAGGGCAGAAGCCTTAGTTACTGGAAAGTTTTTTAAATCTGACATGGCTTGGATGGACATGACCGAGAACCAAATTGACATTATTTGCGGACCAATTGAGACCTACGAAGATCAGTTGTTTGGCAATAAAGCATCTTATGAAGCATACGTTTTGGTAAAAGACATGGAATGGAGTGAGCGATTGGCAAAATATGCAAGTATGCTTCCTGAATTGCAGACAAACTTACCTGTGGATGCAAAGTACAAGGCAGAAAAGCCCGGTACGGATTCTCAGTTAGCCGCTTTTGATGTGATTTATTACGCGGGTGACTGCAATGCCGGTAGTAAAACCATAGCGGTCAATTTACCCAACGATGAAAAAATTCAGTTGGAAAAGGGCACGAGAAGGTCTCAATTGAAAAATGCAATGCAAGCGAAATTTGATAAAATATTAATTCCGATTGCTGCTGAATTGATTGATGAAAGCCAAAGAGATTACATCAATTTCGAAGCGTTTTTTGCCAACACCATGTTTCATGAAGTAGCGCACGGGTTAGGAATTAAAAATACCCTAGATGGAAAGGGAACCGTAAGAGCCGCATTAAAAGAACATGCTTCTGCATTGGAAGAAGGAAAGGCAGACATTTTAGGATTGTATATGATTACCCAATTGCATGCAAAAGGTGAAGTGGGAGGAGATTTAAAGTCATACTACACCACGTTTATGGCAAGTATATTCCGTTCCATTCGTTTTGGAACTTCTTCAGCTCACGGCAAAGCAAATATGATTCGTTTCAATTTCTTTAAAGATCAAGGAGTATTCATCCGCTCAGCAGAAGGGAAATATACAATTGATTACGACAAAATGAACGATGCTATGAATGCTCTTTCTGCTAAAATTCTGAAACTACAAGGCGATGGGTACTACGAAGGCGTAACAAAATTAGTTGCCGAAGAAACTGTAATTAAAGCGGACCTAAAAAGTGATTTAGAAAGATTATCAGCTCTTGGAATTCCGGTAGACATAGTATTTGAGCAAGGAGTTGAGGTGCTAGGGTTGTAGAAACTATAAAGGCGCTGGGTTGCAAATCCGGGCGGGCAGTTATTTCTCAACTACCACTTTCTCAATTAAAGTATACTTTTCGTTTACAATCTGAACTTAATATAAACCACTTCTTAACTCATTAAAGTTTAATGTTAGTTTGTTTGGGAATGAATTAACTTGCTTTTGTAAAACAAGGGTGCCATTCGAAGAATATAGGTTAACTTCTCCGCTAAGTTGTTGTAATTGTTTTGGGATTTGTATTAGATATGAGGCTTTAGTTGGGTTTGAAAATCCTTTTAGTCCCACCTTTTCTGATGCTTCGGTTATTTCTACGCTTAAAAAACTTAAGCAGGCCGACGAGTCTGTGCAAGTTCCCTTTTGCAGAACCACTTGAAAATCTCCATTGACAATGGGCACATATGTTTGTCCTCTGTTAGCCGCTAGATTAGTTGCTGAGCTACAGTCAATCCATCGATACATGTCTGCAGTGCTGTCTATGGCCACGATTGTGCTACCAATTTGTGTAATAAAATCATTCAAAGTAGTAGCAAGACCAGTTGCACCACTAACCCAATTTGAACTTGTTCCTGATAAGGTAAAATTAGCCAAGTTCCCAGAGTTTGAAGTTACTGATTCAGTAGTTTAGTAACGGAACTATTTGTTCCATTAGGAATTCCATCATTCAATTGGTAACTAATCCATTTTGAAGTGAACAAAATTTAATATTCATATCGGCTAAAATTTGAGTTGCAGTGCGCTTTACATTCCAAATGCGCACTTGATCCATTTCGCCTTGATAATAATTAACTCCGTCGTTTCGTCTTCCCAATTGTATGGCATTTGTTGTATCTGTATTGACGCTCAAGGTAAAGTTTCCTGCTAACTCTTGAACACCATCTATATACAATTTAACTTTTGTAGTAGCTAAATGCTCATATGTAACTGCAACATGATGCCATATACCATTTGCGATTTGAGTTGTTCCTGTTATCCCATTTCCTCCAACCTCTAAGTGCAGCCTCCTATTACCGATTATATTCAGGGTAAACCTACTGCCATTAGGTGACATCTCACCCCCGTCCATAAGTACCTATTGTGTGCTAATTGAGTTATTTGTTTTAATCCAACACTCAACTGTTCGGTCAGATGTGCCTGAAGGTGCTGTCTGCGCACTAATTAAATAATCATTTATTCCGTCAAAATTCAGTCCCTAACTTTTAGCATGAAAAGCAATTAAAGCGAATCTAATTAACACGATTATTTTTCTCATAACACTTTTTTGAAGTTAAAGATAGAATACTTTACTAAAGTAGCAATAGGTGAGATTGACTAGGTGAAATTTGAGAATAAAACTTGAGACGGGAAAGGATAAAAAAATGATGTTAAAACTTCATATGTAAGCGCAAATTCAGCTGTCTAGAGGTTAAGAAGTTAGGCACGGCATATTGTCTATTGCTTACATCGGTCACCCATAAATAAGACAAGGTGTTGTTCTTTTGCAATAAGTTGAATACTTCCAGACTGATCCAAATGGATTTGAAATGCTTAAATGGACTTCCTTCGCGCAACTTCGTATCTTCACTCAACAGTTGTTTTGAGAATCCCATATCAACTCTTAAATAGGAAGGTATTCTCAGTGTATCCTTAAATCTTTCGTTTGAAGGCGGTCCAAAAGGCAAGCCCGAACCATAATGGAAGGTGAGGTGCATTTTATAGGTTGGATTCTTAGGAAGGTAATCTTGAAAAAATAAACTCAAGTTGAATCGTTGATTTGTTGGTCGTGGAATGTGTCCTGGTCTTGTTACTTGAAAGCTTGCAATGTCATTATTTGCTGTAAATCCAGGTTTAATTTCTTCGCCATCCGTATTGAAATAAGTGGTGTAGCTGTCATTTTTTATGTCCTCTTGAATGTTCAAAAACCCTATGTTTAACCAAGAATCTACACCTTTTACAAATTCACCGTTGATTTTAAAGTCAGCTCCAATTGCATATGCATTTGCACTGTTTTCAGCATAATATCGAATTCTTACATTGTCTATTTCGTATGGAATAACATTGTCCATTTGCTTGTAATAAGCCTCTCCAACGAATTTGAAAGGTCTTCCCCAAGCAGTGAAGTTGTAATCTGTTCCAAGCACAAAGTGAATCGATTGTTGCGCTTTAATGTCTTTATTTAATTCTCCTTCAAAATTTCTTAATTCTCTGTAAAAGGCAGGTTGGTGATAATACCCGGTGCTAAATCTGAATAAAAAATCTCTCTCCCAATCTGGCTCCCAAGCGATATTAACTCTCGGGATAAATAATGTTTCTCCATTCAAATCCCAATGGTTTGCTCTTATTCCTGCTGTCAATATATACTGCCCATCGTTTTTATCAATAAATCTCAAGTTGCGTTGCACATAGCCCATTAGTCTATTTGAGGTTAAAATATTATTAGCTCGATATGATTTGAATAACTCTAAGCGCTGTTGTCCATTTGGAGCAACACCAGGAGTTGTTTTTACACTAGGTAAAGAATAACCGGCTGAATCAATAAGGTCCCATTCCTTTAATTTATCTTCAATTCTTTCATGTTGAAATTTCATTCCCCATTCATAAGAACCATTATCCCTTAATAGCTTGCCTCTGTGTTGAGCATTTAAAACTGAAGCATCTAAGTAGTTTCTTGCATGGTTTAAGTAAGAACCAACACCTCTGTTAAAGGCTACGTCACCAAAATCGTCACTACTTAAATCACGTTCCAATTCATCTATAAAGTATTGACCTAGAATGTCAAAAGTTTCAGATTCAATTGATCGAAAAGCTGAGGTAATTAGTTTTAATTCTAACTTCTTGTTGGGTCTGAAAGTATTGGTAAGTGCCCCAAAATAGGTTTGAAAATCTGTCACCTCTTGCCCTTCAAAGAAAATGGTCAATTGCAAAGCCTCTTGAATGGTTCCAAAAGAAGTTTCTCTAGTTTCAGGAATAAAATTGTATTGATTTCTGGCGTAATTGCCTAAAAAACCTATTTCCCACTTTTCACTTAAATCATATGTTAAATACGTCTGAATATCGGCAAAATTTGGCCTATAATCACCATCAGTGTCTAAACTACCTAGAACGTAAGCGTTACTTTGGTACCGAATTCCTGTGATGTGAGTGAACCGATGATCTCCAGGCGAACCTTCAATATGAATTGAGCCACCTTGTAAACTTCCGGAAACAGAACCTGCAAATTCAGTTGGTTCTTTATATTCTACTGCTAAAACAGAAGACATTTTATCGCCATATCGCGCTTCAAAGCCACCGGCAGAGAAATCAATATTCTTAATTAAATCAGCATTAATAAAACTCAACCCTTCTTGGTTTCCACTTCGAGTTAGAAATGTTCGGTAAATTTCAATATCGTTTACGTAGACTAAATTTTCATCAAAACTGCCGCCTCGCACACTATACTGAGAGGTTAGTTCGTTATTGGATGAAACTCCTAGAAGAGTTTTTACAACCGCTTCAACACTCCCATTTGGTGAAGGAATGTATCTGATATTTTTTGGATCAATACTCTCCATGGTATTGTCTCGATCTTTCTCTCCTTTAACCTCCACTTCAGGTATTGCATAGTTAGACCCTTTAAATTTTATATCAAATTCTCTTGTTTCACCACTGTCTAGCTTTACTTTCCACTGTTGGGCTTCAAAACTTATGTGGGTGATGCTTAAAATAACATCTTGATTAGCAGGAATTCGAATCGAGTATGTTCCTGTAGAGTCAGTTATAACTCCCGTCCGATTATTGCTTGTTGTAATGTTAACACCTTCAATAAGTTTTCCTCTTTTTGTAGTAACTTTTCCTTTTATAACAGCATTGTTTTGAGCTAACGCTGAAAAGTGAAAAAAGAGTAAAACAAGTAAGCTATATAAGGGTTTTCTTAGCACGGCGTCAAAAGTAGTAAAATGTATTCCTTCTTTGGGTCTTCCGTCAACGATAGTAGTGTTTAATTTAGTGTGTTCAAATGGATTTAAAACGATATAATATTAGAGTGTACGGTTTACTCATTAATGATAAGGACGAAGTGTTGCTCTCCAGAGAGTTTAGGTTTGGTAGATGCTTTGTTAAATTTCCTGGAGGAGGTCATGAGTTAGGCGAAGGAATTGTTGATGGGTTAAAGCGCGAATTTCGGGAAGAATTAGGAATTGAAATTCAAAGTGCAAAACATTTTTACACAACAGATTTTTTTCAAGTTTCTGCTTTTGCAACTGATGAACAGCTGATTAGCGTTTATTATAAGGTGTCTAGTAATCAAGCAGAATTTATACACGAAAATCAACAATCCTTAGATATTGATGAGGGAGATGAGCACACGTTTTTATGGAAAAGTTTGGCTGATCTATCGGAGCATGATGTTACTTATCCAATTGACAAGTTGGTAGTTAATATGATGAAGGAGGTTAGTTGACCTTTCCCTCAAAAAATAAATAATCTAGATCTAGTTCATTTAAATGTTCATTAGCTGAGGCAAGCAGATTGTCAGCATCCAATAAATCAATGTTGTAGTGAATCTTATTTATTGGATCGATTTTATCGCGAATTAATAGACTCTTAGCATATGAAAGCATAATGTTATTGTTACTTTCTCTAGAAATAGCCAACTGACCTTTTAGTTGCTGTTTAGCTAAAGAGAGTTTATTTGCAGAGATTTTTTTGGTTCTCAAAATTTTCAATTCTCGCCGAATTGCAGCAATACAACGATTCATGTATTTCGGATCGGAGGCCAAGTATATGCTTAGTAAACCGCTGTCTGTGTATACTGAATAGTTAGACTCAATGTTGTAGGTGTAGCCATATTTTTCCCTCACTTTTAAATTCAATATTGAGTTCATGGCCGGTCCACCAAGAATGTTATTTAATAAAATAAGAGAAAGGCGCTTGTTGTCTTTGGTATCGTAGGCTGCTTTTCCCAGTATACAATGAGTTTGAAAAGTTTCTTTTGGTGCTGTAACAATTTTCCTGGTTACACTTTTAAAGGGAGTTCTGTGCTGAATTGCTGGTCCACTGTGCAGACCTTCAAAATACTTTTCTAATTTTTCTTTCAACTTTGCAGGGGAAATATTTCCAACACTTGAGAAAACCATATTTTCAGCATTATAAAGCCTAGTAATGTACTTTTCAATATGAGATTTACTAAAACTACGAACACTGTCTGCATTGCCTAATATAGCATTCCCCAATGAATGATTTTTAAAGACTTGACTTTCAAAATCATCATAAATTTGATCGGAAGGGGTATCTAAATAAACGTTTATCTCATCCAATACTACTTCCTTTTCCTTTTCTAATTCTGCTTCTGGAAAAATGCTGTTCAAGGTTATATCGCTAATTAGCTCAATAGCTCTATCGTAATATTCCGTGAGAAATGTACCATAAAAACAAGTAGTTTCTTTAGTTGTGTAGGCGTCAATTTCTCCTCCAACACTATCTAATCGATTTAAAATATGAAACGACCGTCTTTTTTTAGTGCCTTTAAAAATTGCATGCTCAATAAAATGAGCTAATCCATGTTCATTATCTAACTCATCTCTTGTGCCGGCATTAATCATTAAGCCGCAATGAGCTACAGGGCGACTCACTTGTTTGTGCACCACTCTCAATCCATTGGATAATTCAAAAATCACAAACTCATTTTCCGTTTTCATGAGTGCAAAAGTAGGTGCAGAACACTTCCAAATTGAATTAATTGTGAACTTTAGTTAGAGAAGCTCAGAGAAAAGTGATTTTTACGAAATTATTGGGTCAAATTTCGATAGTGTTCAAATCGGCTGTATATTTCATTTACCTATTTGTAGGTTTCACTTCCCCTGCAATAACCATAATAAACAACGTCGTCTCTATAATACTTAGGGTTTGATTTTTTTAATATCATTTCAGTAACATTACCCTTCCATACTTGAGAATCTAAGTCATACTTGTCAGCCAAACGCATAGCATCAAAAATATGTCCAAGGCCTAGGTTGTAGGATGCTAAAACAAATTTTATTCTTTCGGTAGAATCTGGCACTTTCTCTACAAATTGCTTGTCTAACCATTTTATATAGTTCACTCCGGCTTTAATATTGTCTTCAGGATTGCCTGTTGAATCTAACCCATGTTCTAAAGCAGTTTTAGGCATTAATTGTATTAACCCTTGCGCGCCTGTCCAAGATGAACTTATAGGGTTAAAACCAGATTCCTGATAGATTAATGAAGTCAATAGTCTCCAATCCCAGTGTATCGTATTTGCATGTTTTTTGATGGCTTCATCGCACGGGCTAATGGTTCCACTAATTGAGGTAAAAAAATCAGAATTCATCCTCGATTTGTACAGGGTGGTATTTCCGTAATATTTCAAATAAATAACTCGATAAGTTGTCGTCTTTTTAAATTGATCTAACCACAGATTTATAGCAGCCAGTAATTCTGGAGATGACTTGCGGACTGCCCACCCCCAATTGTTGCTCTAAACTAACAGCATTCTTTATATGGATGTTTCTAAAATAAGCCTTATTGATTTTGGCAACGTGTTCATCGGCAATGGTGTAGTCGATTTTGGAATTTGCTACTTTAGCAATGAGTTCTTCGACGGTTACGTTTTGTGCACTTTCTGTAGCATAAATTTCCCCTCCAATTTCATCTGAAAGACTAATTAATCGCTCGTAAAATGAAGATTCTTTTGGCACAATAACTTCCTTTCCTTCCAATTCATCTAAATGAGATATGAATGAGTCATCTTTTTTATTATTGCGCTGCACGAGAACCTGTTTGGTCCGAATAAGAGGTCTGGTGAAGGATACATATTCTAGTCTTCTTTTGGTCTTGGTCAGATTCGCTGCAATTAAATCACCTTTGAAGCTATTCAATGAGTCCATTATGGAACTCAAGTCTTTAATTGGAATAATTTTAAGCTCCAATTCTTGATCCTCACAAAATCTACTGAGTAATTCATACTCAAAACCCATTGGTCTTCCTCGATATAAAAAGTAACTGGTAGTGCTGTAATCGACTAAGGCTCTCAATTCTTTATGCTCCTTTATTTCAGCTGAGTCAAAAACAATATCTTTAGAATTGTTTTGATCTGAATCTTTAGAATTATTAGCGTAATTACAAGCGCTCAATGAAACTAATAGGATAATATAATATAGCCGTTTGATTATTAACATATATCGCGAAAAGTTTTTGCTTTGAGGTTAAAGATAAATCTTTAATATTAATAATTTTGCAACATGACCAAATCCCTTCGATTGTATCTTGTTTTTTTATTGGTGTTAGCCATAGGAAATGCTGCTTACGCCGGTAAAGTAAAGAGGGCATTTGAAGCGCTTTCAGTGTATAATTACTTTAAAGCAAAAGAGTTGTTTGAAAAAAAGTGGGATAACGATAAAGTAGTCGCATCTTATGGTTTGAGTATAATATATGGAAGGAATGACAACCCTTTTCATAACCTAGACTCAGCTCACCTTTTTATGGCACTTGCTGCTTCAAATTTTTCCACCCTTGAAGAGAAAAGAAAACTGAAGATTAAAACATTTGGAGTTGATTCAGCCAGTATAGAGGGTTGGAAGGATACAATTGACGCAAAATCATTTCGGTATGCTTTGAAGGTTAATAGTGTTGAAGAGTATGAAAGGTATATGCTCTCCTACTTTGATTCAGATTATCGGAATAACGCAGAGCAGTTAAGGGATAGTTTAATCTACCAATCTGTTATAAAGGAAAACGATTCCAAGGCTTTGTTGTCATTTTTAAAGGGTTACCCAAATTCTCATTTAAAAACTGAGGCCCATATTATGTGCGATAGACTTCTCTTTCATGAGCTAATTTCCAAAGATGATCTAACGGCTTATAGTAATTTTATAAATCAATTTCCGCGTCACCCAAATAGGTTGGCTGCTGAAGACTCCATATATGTTAAGTCTATAAAAGATAAAAGCATTCAAGAGTATAAGAAATTTATTGAGCAAAATCCTGCAAATCATAATGTAGGGAAAGCATGGAGAAATATCTACAAATTATACACGGCAAACTATAGCGCTAAAATTATTCAAGATTTTAAGGCGCAATTCCCTGACTATCCTTTTAAAAAAGAGTTACAGCAAGATTTTAACCTGGCGAGTGAACTTTTTATACCTTTCAAAACAGAAGGACGTTGGGGGTTTATGAATAAATATGGAACGATTAAAGTCTCTGCTCAGTATGCTTTTGTAGAGTCTTTTTCAGAAGGGCTGGCGCTTGTCGGCTTTGAAGATATGTTTGGGTATATAAATAAATTAGGAGATGTTGTTGTGCCTTTTGAATTTGATGAAGCATATTCCTTTAAAAACGGGATTGCTATAGTCGTTAAAAACCAATACTTCGGCGTGATTGATAGAACTAATAGGTCAGTTATCCCTTTTAAATATGACTTTATTGAACCTTTTTATCATGGGATTGCTTTAGCAGCATTAGAATCTGGCTTCGGTTATATAAGTTCAGCAGGCAAGGAGCTGACTTTATTTGATTATTCATATGCAACTGATTTTTCCGAAGGTCATGCTGTCGTTACTAAAGAGGGTAAGATGGCGTTGGTAGATACCTCGTTTAAAGTAATTATTCCATTCAAATACAATAAGTTAACATTTCCTGAAGATTCTATTATTGTCGCAAAAGGGGATAGTTTATTCGGTTTAATTAAAGTCAACGGAGATACAGTAGTAGAGTTTCAATATGAACGAATCGATGACTTTTCGAACGGTTTGGCGCTTATTCAAAAAGGAGGGAAGTACGGTTACATTAATAGAAATGGTAAAATTAGTATACCTATGATGTATTCGTACAGTTTACCTGCTTCGATTTGGGGTAAATTCGATAAAGGGTTTGCTAAATTTCAGCGAAATGGTAAATTCGGAGTTATCAATACGAAAGGGCAGGAGGTTTCTCCTTCGATTTTTGAAAATTTAAAGGACTATAATCTTGAAGAACTGTTTCCGGTTAAGAAGCAAGAGAAGTGGGGCTTTGCAAATGAGGACCTTCAACTAAAAATTAAATACATTTATAGCTCGGCAGAGGTTTTTCAATCAGGTTGTGCAATCGTAAAAAACGACACTGCCTTTGGACTAATCGATCAAAGTGCTAAATGGTTAATCAAGCCGAAATATGAAGCGATAAAACGAGTGTCCGACTCAATTTTTCTTGTAAAGCATGGGAGATGGGGAGTTTTAAATAAAAGAGGGGAAATGATTCTCCCATTTGAGTATAATCAAATTTACATCATAGATAGTGGCATGCTGAAGCTAAATCAGGGGGATGAGGTGTTTTATTTTCGATTAAAAGACAACGATTTCTTGCTACCGAAACAATTACCACCTGACTTATGAATGAGCAATTTGTTTCACGGCTTAAATTGAAATTACAGCAACCTTTGCATGGTCATGAATCTCATAGAAAGGTAATGGATCATCGCAAGCCCGCAGATATAATAGACTTTCGAAAATTGAACCCAAGAGAAAGTGCAGTCTTGCTGCATCTATATATCAGCTCGGGACAGCTGCACGTTAGTTATATTCAACGACCAAAGTATGATGGAGTTCACAGCGGACAAATCAGTTTCCCCGGAGGAAAAGTAGAACTTCAAGATCAATCGTTAATGCATACTGCTATTCGAGAAGCAAAAGAGGAAGTAAATATAGAGGCTGATAGACATCAGGTGCTCGGTAAGCTAACTCAAATCTACATTCCTCCAAGTAACTTTATAGTTCAGCCTTTTATCTCATTTCATAGTAAGACGCCTAATTTTATGCCAGATGTTAGAGAAGTGGAGGAAATTATTAAGTTTCCTATTGAAGAATTGATTAACCAAGAACTTTCCAAACACGAATTACAAATAGAAGGTAAGGTATTACTTGTTAATGGATATCAATTAAAGGGAAAGTTGATTTGGGGAGCAACTGCAATGATAACAAAAGAGTTTATTGATATATGTCGAAACCTATAGAATAAATCGCACAGTAATAAAGTACAGCAAGTATATACCAATGAGGCTAAAAATAATCTTGTATGAGCCTTTAAAGTACCACGGACTCTTTGCAATATCCTTGCGATAAGCTATCACAAGTCCGACGATAAAAACAATTAAAAAGAAAACTACAAAAATCAATCTACCTTTGGTGAACATAAAAACTAGTATAAAAGGTTATGCTATTTCTCTAATTAAACAAAAACAACAGGAAAGTACTTATGTTGTAAAATTAGTCCGTTTTAACTGAAATGTCTAAAAAAATAATGATGAATATTATTGTAAGTGGAGCAAGTAAAGGAATAGGATATGAAGTAGCTCATCAGGCTGCTGAATCGGGACATAATGTGCTAGCCGTTGCTCGCAATGCTATATTGTTGGATAGGCTCGTTGGTAAAAGTGAATTAATAACAGCGTTAAAAGTTGACTTAATCAAAGACGAGTGTGCAGTTTCAATTGCAAGTTGGATTAATAAGGTTGGAAAAGTCGATGCTTTAATTAATAATGCTGGACAATTAATTAATAAGCCATTTATTGAAACGAGTATTGAGGACTTCAAGAATCAGTTTGATGCGAACATAATAACCGCTGTAAAATTAATCCAGTCGGTTATTCTATTCATGAAGAAGCCTGCTCATATTGTAAACATTTCTAGTATGGGAGGTTTCCAAGGGAGTAGCAAGTATGCAGGGCTGTCTGCTTATAGTGCTTCAAAGGGAGGTTTATCTGTTTTGACAGAATGTTTGGCAGAGGAACTCAACGATTATAAAATATCAGTAAATGCATTAGCACTAGGGGCAGTTCAAACTGAAATGTTAGAAAATGCCTTTCCCGGTTATAACGCGCCGGTGTCTGCTGCAGAAATGGCTTCCTATATAATAGACTTCGCATCCAATGGGCATCGATTTTACAATGGAAAAATACTTCCTATAGCGATTGGGAACCCTTAAAGTTCTCATTTTTTGATGAAAACTTTAGATTAGCGTAAAAAAGTTGAAAAAAATCTATCAAAAGGCATTTTCATATTACTAAAGTTTTATAACTTTGTCGTCCCGAAAAAAGTAGGGATAGTTTACTGAGAAGTTATTATTGTGG
>TARA_B110000046_G_scaffold12422_1_pt1 | contig 35889 bp, 30 predicted proteins | sample TARA_B110000046 | Tara Oceans TARA_B110000046 (sample SAMEA4397157) | marine metagenome | biome: Polar Biome; feature: [DCM] deep chlorophyll maximum layer (ENVO:01000326); material: water (ENVO:00002006), including particulate matter (ENVO:01000060) such as... | depth 40 m
CCGCTAGGTAATGATGTTCAATCAACCTGGCAAGGCTTATTAGATGGCAAAAGTGGCATTCAAACAATAACCCACTTTGATACATCAAAATTTGGTACTAAATTCGCTGGCTTAATAAATGACTTTGATGCAACAGCATATATGTCAGCGAAAGATACTAAAAAAATGGACTTGTTTATTCAGTACGGCATTGCAGCGGGTGTTCAAGCCTTTAAAGATTCAGGCCTTGAAATTACTGAGCAAAACGCAACACGTATAGGTGTAGCTGTGGGCTCTGGTATTGGTGGCTTAACGCTTATCGAAGAAAACCACATTAAGCTATTAAATAGTGGTCCGCGCAAGTTATCGCCATTTTATGTGCCGTCTACCATTATTAATATGATCTCAGGTCACTTATCAATGATGCATGGACTTCGTGGTCCAAATATTTCAATTGTAACTGCCTGTACTACTGGTTTGCATAATATTGGCCATGCCGCGCGCATGATTGCCTACGGTGATGCAGATGCCATGGTTGCTGGCGGTGCAGAAAAAGCCTGTACCCCAATTGGTATGGGTGGCTTTAATGCTGCACGTGCACTTTCAACTCGCAATGACGATCCACAAGCGGCTTCTCGCCCTTGGGATAAAGACCGCGATGGCTTTGTGCTTTCTGACGGTGCAGGTGTTGTTGTAGTTGAAGAGTACGAACATGCTAAAGCACGTGGCGCTAAAATTTATGCTGAGCTTGTAGGCTTTGGTATGAGCGGCGATGCGTACCACATGACATCACCACCAGAAGATGGAGCGGGTGCTGCACTTGCAATGCAAAACGCACTAAATGATGCGCAAGTAAACGCTGAGCAAATTGGTTACATTAACGCACACGGTACATCTACAAATGCAGGCGATAAAGCAGAAACTGCCGCTGTTAAGTCTATTTTTGGTAATGCAGCTAAAGATGTAATGGTAGGCTCGTCTAAATCGATGATGGGTCACTTGTTAGGTGCTGCAGGCTCGGTTGAATCGATTATTTCGATTTTATCACTGACAGATCAAAAAGTGTCGCCAACTATCAACCTTGATAACCCAGACGAAGGGTGTGACTTAGATTATATTGCTCACACTGCACGTGATGCAAAGTTAGACTTTGCACTGTGTAACTCGTTCGGTTTTGGTGGTACTAATGGCTCGTTGCTATTTAAAAAGGTATAATCTTTTTTAACAACGAATCAAATTATAAGAGCTCAGTTGTTTAACTGGGCTTTTTTTATATGCCAAATAAAATGCAAACAATAATAGCAGTAGATCAAAACAGCACTTTAAGCACGCGTGACAGAGGCTTAAATTACGGTGACGGCTTTTTTACAACGGCTAAAGTTGTTAATGGGCAAGTACAGTATTGGGCTCATCATAAAGCGCGTTTGATTGAATGCGCACAGCGCCTGGGGTTTCCTGAGCTAGATTTTAATAGCCTTGAAAATCAAATTGCTTTGCAAATAAAAGCAGCATCACTCAACGTACTTAAAATACTTGTAACGCGAGGCGAAGGCGGACGTGGTTATGGGCTGCCAAGTGAGTGTAATATTACTATTTTATTGAGCATATTAGATTACCCTAGTAATTACGAAGCGCTTGTTAAAAAGGGTGTAAATCTCGAAATAAGCCCAATTAAATTAGCAGCACAGCCTTATTTAGCGGGTCTTAAAACACTAAACCGGCTAGAGCAAGTACTAGTTAAAAAAGCAATGCAAACGCAAAACTGCGACGATGTGTTAGTGCTTGATTACAATAACAATGTAATTGAAGCTTCTGCAGCTAATATTTTTGCGATTAAAAATAAGTGTGTGTTTACGCCATTGCTTGATGAGTGCGGAATTAAGGGCGTTTATCTGCAATCGTTATGTGATAAATTGCCTGTTGAATTTAAACGCGTGAAAGTAGAAGACTTAACCCAAGCAGACGCCGTATTTGTGTGTAATAGCTTAATGGGAGCAGTACCTGTAAAACGTATTGAGCAACAGGTATTTAATACAGACGACAGCCACGCATTACTAACTAAATTATTAGCCAAGGAGGCTGAGTGTTAAAAGTTATTTTATCGGTACTTTTTTTAGCTGTTATAACCACTGCTGTTGGTTACCAGCAATTACAAGCAACAATAAATAGCCCGTTAAAGGTAGCACAAAACACACAATTTGAAGTTAAGCATGGCACTGGCTTTAATAAGTTATGCCAACAATGGCAAGCTAAAAACTGGGTAGAAAGTTGTTGGCGTTATCAGGTAATTGCCAAATTAGATCCCACACTTACCGACTTAAAAGCGGGGCTTTACGAGCTAACAGCCGATAGCGTTATTAACAACGTAAAAAAAATTAACCAAGGTCAGCAAATTAGTTTTAGTTTTACCATAATTGAAGGTCAAAACTTACGTGAAGTACTAAGTGCTATTAAAAAAGCTGATAATTTACAAAACGATTTAAAAACTGACGAACTAAGTACTCAAATACTGGGTAATGACACGCACTTAGAAGGCTGGTTATTCCCCGACACTTACCATTATCATAATAACGATACTGCAAGCAGTGTATTAAAACGTGCAGCACAAAAAATGCAGCAAACATTAGATGATGCTTGGCAGCAGCGCGCCGCTAATCTACCCTATAAAACAGCATACGAAGCACTAATAATGGCTTCAATTATTGAAAAAGAAACAGGCCTTGCCAGTGAACGTCCGTTAATTGCATCAGCGTTTGTTAATCGATTAAACACCAATATGCGCCTGCAAACCGATCCAACCGTAATATACGGGCTAGGCGCTGATTTTGATGGTGATATTAAACGTAAAGATTTGCGCGATTATACGCCTTACAATACGTATCGTATTAATGGTTTACCGCCAACACCGATTGCAATGCCATCAAAAGCCGCTATTTTAGCTGCAGTTAATCCGCCGAAAAGTGAATATGTTTACTTTGTATCAAAAGGCGATGGTAGCCACCAATTTTCAACCACGTTAAAACAGCATAACGCAGCAGTTAAAACGTATATATTAAATAAAAAGAATTAATAGTTTATGAAACCAAAATTTATAGTAATAGAAGGGCTAGAAGGCGCGGGTAAATCAACCGCTATTTCGTTATGCCAAGACTTTTTAAACAAACAAAAAATAGACTTCATTAACGTCCGCGAACCTGGCGGAACACCACTGGCTGAATCGCTTCGTACGCTTGTAAAAGCAGAGCACGCAGAAGAGATTGCCTTTGAAACTGAGTTGCTTATTATGTACGCAGCTCGCTCGCAGTTAATGCACAATGTTATTACCCCTGCGCTTGATAAAGGCCAATGGGTACTTGCCGATCGTCATGATTTATCGTCTCAGGCGTATCAAGGTGGTGGGCGTGGTATTAGCTCAAATACATTAGCTTCACTTTCGTCAATGGTGTTAAAAGGCTTAAAGCCAGATTTAACTATTTACCTTGATATTGACCCAGTGATAGGCCTTGAACGTGCAAAAGGGCGTGGCGAGCTTGACCGTATTGAACAAGAAGCCATTGAGTTTTTTCAGCGTACACGTATGCGTTATGTTGAACTTGCTAATGACGACAACACAATTAAAACCGTTGATGCAAACCAAAGTATTGATAAAGTACATCGCGATATTACCAATGTACTGCATTCATTTTTTGAAGGCCTAAAATAATATGCCATTGCCTTGGCTACATGATACTCAAGCACGTTTAGCGAAAAGTTATCGCGCAGAGCGTTTTCATCATGCGCAATTATTTTGTGGGCCTGTTGGCGTAGGTAAGTTTGAGCTAAGTGATGAGCTTGGGAATGCTTTGTTATGCCAAAATATAGCTAAGCAGGTAGCTGTGCAAAACAGTATGCTAAAACCTTGCGGACAGTGTAAAAGCTGTTTACTTAACCTGGCTGGCACTCACCCCGACAAACGTTTAACGCAAGTCGATGGGCAAAGTATTGGTGTAGATGATATTCGTGGTATTAGTGATTTTATGAATCACTCTGCAGCGCAAAATGGCAATAAAGTCGCGATAATCGAAAATTGCGAAAAAATGACCACAGCAGCAGCTAACGCATTATTAAAAACACTTGAAGAGCCAACTAATAGCCGCTTTTTAATATTAACCACAAGCCAACCACAGCAGCTCCCTGCAACTATTTTAAGTCGATGTGCTAAAAGTGATGTAAAAATAACTAATACAACACTTGCTCAGCAATGGCTAGAGACATTAGATATTCCTAACTATAGTTGGTTAGCACTTTTTTATAACCAACCGCTGCAAGTAAAGCATTGGCAACAGCAAGACCAGCTAAAAAATATTGATACACTGTATAAGTTTGCAACTGAGTTTAAACAAAGCCATAATTTCAACGCGTTAGTCGATATAATAAATAAACAGCCTGAGCTTGTTCGAATATTTACTTTATTTTTAAGCGTGCAACTAAAGCAGCAATTACTGCAAGGTATGAGTTTTGACGCTTATCAAAGTGCGCAAAATGCATTAGGCGAGTTTTTACAAAATAACACACAAGTACTTGGCCTTAATTTACCGCTTGCTGTATCACGATTAGCATACACATTGCGAAATTCTTAAAAGGATTAATCATGCAAGAACTACTAGTAGACATAGACGATTTAGACGAGTTATACCGTTGTTATATGCCTTACTTAAAAAAAGGTGGCTTATTTGTACGCACTAATATGCGTTACGAAGCAGGGCATTCATTAGCACTTAGAGTCACTTTGCCCGATGCCTTAGAAGATGACGTAGTGACAGGTAAAGTGTCGTGGATCACGCCACAAGGTGCACAAAGCTCTAATCCTCCAGGTATTGGTATTAGCTTTTTAGATGATAAAACCAACCTAAACGCTAAAATCGAAAAGCTCCTTGGGACTATGTTAAACTCAGGCGATCAAACATATACCATGTAGTTATAGGGTCGGTTTTTCATTGAGATTAACGCCGCCCTATATTGGGTTCTTTTAATTGCTAACATAATAAATTAAACGAACAAATTTAAACCCTGAACATAATACAGGCCTTATAGTGATTGTAGATTCTCATTGCCATTTAGACCGTCTTGATTTTGATAAACTAGACTTAAACCTTGACCAAGTTCTTGATAAAGCGCGTGCAAAGCAAATAGAGCACTTTTTATGTGTAAGCGTAACGCTTGATCAGTTTCCAAGCATGCTTGATAAAATTAAGCATTACGACGATGTATCAGCCTCATGCGGTGTACATCCACTTGATCAAAAAGACGCCCTTAATAAACAGCAACTAATCGACTTAGCTTCACACGACAAAGTCGTTGCTATTGGTGAAACGGGTCTTGATTACTACTATTCAAAAGATACCCACGCAGTGCAGCAAGCAAGCTTTGTTGGGCATATTGAAGTGGCTAACGAATTACAAAAGCCGTTAATTATTCATACACGTGATGCCCGCGCCGATACCATTAATTTAATGCGTGAGCACAAGGCCGAAAACTGCGGTGGTGTATTACATTGCTTTACCGAAGATTGGGATATGGCAAAAAAAGCCATAGACATGGGTTTTTATATTTCTATTTCGGGCATTGTTACCTTTAAAAATGCTATTGAGCTAAAAGAAGTAGTAAAGCAAATACCGCTAGATAGATTATTAATAGAAACCGACTCGCCTTATTTAGCACCGGTACCGTATCGTGGGCAAACAAATCAGCCAGCGTACGTACAAGATGTAGCTTATTACATTAGCGAACTTAAAGGCATTAGCTTTAATGAACTTGCTAAAGCGACTACAGAGAACTTTTATTCTTTATTTAAATTAGCAGCTAAAGGCTAAATACATGATTACTCACACGGCAAACCTTCCTATTTTACTAATGGGGCCAATGGTGCGCCGTGCAGAGCAAACTGGAGTTTGTATTCAGTTTGCTACCACAAAGCCTGCAAACTGCCAAATAAACTTATTAAATGTTGAGTGTTATAGCGATCAATACACTGTTTCTCTAGGGGAACATTTATACCTGCATTTCGTTATTATAAAGCCAATAGACAACAAACTCCCTCTAGATAGCTTATTAAGCTATGAGCTTGTAATTGACGACACAGCAATCGATTTATCACCTTGGTGCTATAGCAATCAAACAACGCCTGCATTTGTAATCCCCGATAAACTCAGTGATATTTTGCATGGCTCGTGCCGTAATGCACATCACCCAGCAAAAGACAGCTTAGTGTCTGCAAGTAAGTGGCAAAATGCTCAGCGTGGTAATAATACTCAAGGCGCACAATTGTTATTACTGAGCGGTGACCAGGTTTACGCTGATGACGTAGCAGGCCCCATGTTATTAGCTATTCATCAGTTAATTAAAGCCTTAGGTATCTATAAAGAGCAACCACTTGCCATTGAGCTACCGGATGATATAAATGAGCAACTTTATAATCGCCATTTGTTTTTACCAAAAACGCCTTGGCAAAAACGCTCAAAGTTAGGTGTTGGTTACTGGCTAAAAAAAGACGAACCTCATTTTTCAAGCGTAAAAGCCTACAATCACCTTATTCATTTTGAAGAATACATTGCACTGTATTTATTAAATTTTAGTGCTGCTGCTTGGCAATGCGTTGATATACAAAACACAACGTATTCAGGTCAAAACAAGCAAAACAAAACTATTTTTGACGCTGAAAAAACAGCACTGATTGATTATGCAAAAGGCTTAAGTGAAGCAGAGCGATTGTTTGCCAATGTATCTACGCTAATGATGTTTGACGATCACGATGTAACTGATGATTGGAACCTCACCGCTGGGTGGGAGCAAGCTATAAATGAAAACCCAAGTAGTAAACGGATCATCAATAACGGTTTAATTAGTTATTGGCTTTTTCAGGGAATGGGGAACGATGCACTAAATAAAACAGGCGAGTTACTAACACCTTTAAGCAAAGCCGTACTGCTAATAATTTATGGCAGTTTAAAGCATTTGATAAACCACTAAACGATTTTAGTTTTTGGCATTATGAGTTAACTACAACCCCAAAAGTAGTGGTGCTAGATACACGTACGCACCGTTGGCGAAATGAGCAAAACTTTAATGAGCCTTCAGGTTTACTTGATTGGGAGCGCCTCACAGAGCTTGAAGAAAGCCTACTAAGCCACGACCAAGTTATTATTGTATCACCAGCCCCCGTATTTGGTGTTAAATCAATAGAAGCCATTCAAGCCATGTTTAATATTTGCGGGCAACCTCTTATGGTTGACGTAGAAAACTGGATGGCGCACGAAGGCTCAGCCAAAAAGCTACTCGATACCTTTAGACGAACCGACACCCCAAACGAAACGCTTATTTTATCGGGAGACGTACATTACTCATTTTGCTTTTCGGTGCAAAAACGTTTTGGCGATCATCCCAATCGAATTTGGCAACTTACCGCCAGTGGTATTAAAAATGAGTTCCCACGTAAATTAATAAACATACTCGATAAACTAGATTCAATTCTATACGGCCCAAAAAGCCCTTTAAACTTTTTTACCAAACGCTGGCACATGGAAGTAGATAAACACCAAACCATAGGTGAAGGGCAAAAATACTTAGTAAGCGACTCAGCTATTAGTTTAATAACACTAGAGCAGGGGAATTTAGCCCGCTACCAGTTAATACACGGCGATGGCCATTTAACTGAGTTTGATTTAGAAGAACAGTAATTTTTAATCAATAATTAAATAAATTAAAGATCTATTTTCACAAAGAGAAGCGAAAGAGGAGTAAATGAGAAAGCAGAATGCCATTCAGGGTATATTTTTGGTTTTATTACTTCCTCTAAAAGCGCAGCGCCTCATACTCTCTTAGTGAATAAATTACTAATTACATGCGCTGCTGTTACAGTAAAAACCAGCTAAAGATCTATTTGCACAAAGAGAAGCGAAAGAGGAGTAAATGAGAAGACATAATACCCCCCTATGTCAGGATAGTTGTCGCCTCTAACTTTTAATAGAGGCAGATAAAATGAGACGTCGATTTACACAAGAATTTAAAGTTCATGCTGTTGAAAAAGCATTATCTCAATGTGATGATGTTCGCCTAGAAGATATTGCGCTTGATTTAGGCATCGGTTATTCAACCTTGCAACGATGGATCGCGCTTGCTAAAAACCATGAACTTGAAACTAAAAATAATGGTAGTCACATGACAACAGAAAAACGCCCTCATGACTGGAGCTTAGAAGAAAGGCTTAACGCCATTATTGTATGTGCGAGTTTAGATGAAGCAGCTCTTAATGAATATTGCCGTACTAAGGGGCTTTACCCGCATCATATTAAACAATGGAAGCAAGATTTTGCTAAAGAGCCATCAACGAAGCCCGTAAAATCAGACAGTAAACAGCTCAAACAAGAAATTAAGCAGCTTCAAAAAGAGCTTAATCGTAAAGACAAAGCGTTAGCAGAAACAGCCGCCTTACTCGTACTCAAAAAAAAAGCAGATGCGCTTTGGGGTTTCAACGAGGACGATTAACCAGCTCAACTGAGCGTCATGAATTGATAAAGCTCATTACCGACGCGCAGAAATCAGGGGCAAGGCAAGAAAAAGCATGTGAGTTACTTGGTCTAACGGCAAGAACAATTCAACGCTGGATTGAAGCTGATGATATGACAGATAAGCGAACAAGTACGATAAAGCGACCACCTAACAAGCTAACTGAATTAGAGCAACAGCGTATAATTAAGACTGTTAATTCAATAGAATATGGACATTTACCACCCAGCAAGATAGTCCCTAAACTATTGGATAAAGGTGTGTGGATAGCATCAGAGAGCTCGTTTTATCGCGTTATGAAATCACATAAATTATTAACACACAGAGAAAAAGTTAAACCAAATAAAAAGATAAAAAAGCCAAAAGCACTCAGGGCAACACGTGTAAACGAAATTTATACTTGGGATATCACGTATTTGCCAACAGCTGTTAAAGGTCAGTTTTTATACTTATATTTAGTGATGGACATTTATAGTCGAAAAATAGTTGGTTGGCAGGTTCATGACACACAGCTAAGCACACTGGCGGCTGATTTAATGGTAGATATTTGCAGGCGAGAGCAGGTAAAACCTGAGCAAGTCATATTGCACTCGGATAATGGCAGCCCAATGAAAGGGGCAACGTTATTAGCGACATTGCAGGAGTTAGGGATTGTGCCTTCATTTAGCCGACCATCTGTGAGTAACGATAATCCGTATTCTGAGTCATTATTTAAAACATTAAAGTATCGCCCAGAATACCCAGAAAAAGCCTTCGCAGATATCGCGAGCGCAAGGAAATGGGTTAACGGATTTGTAGATTGGTACAACTATGAACATTTACACAGCGGTATTAAGTTTGTCACACCAAATCAGCGTCATTTAGGTTTAGATAAAGCAATCTTAGCGGAACGTCATCGGGTTAATGAAATGGCTAAATTACAGAATCCAAGTCGTTGGTCGGGAAAGTCTCGAAATTGGACAATGATCAATGAGGTAAATTTGAATCCGGAGAAAAAAGAAGAAGTGCGGGCGGCATAAAATTTAACTTGATGCGACAACTAACTTGAAAAACTCCGATACTAATAAAAACTGCGTTTGGTGTTTATTTTCTTCTCTAAAAGCGCAGCGCCTCATACCCTCTTAGTGAAAAAGTCACTAATTACATGCGCTGCTGTTACAAAGCAATGCTTAAAATTATTCAATTTATTTATAAAAATCAGCTAAAGATCTATTTGCACAAAGAGAAGCGAAAGAGGAGTAAATGAGAAAACATAATGCTATTCAGGATATGTTTTCGGTTTTATTTTCTTCTCTAAAAGCGCAGCGCCTCATAACCTCTTTGTGAAAAATCACTTATAACGGGTATGATTGTTACGAAAGCCACGCTTAAATTATTTAGTCTATTCACCAATAAATCAATTAAAGAACTATTTGCACAAAGAGAAACAAAAGAGAAGTAAATGAGAAAACAGAATGCCAATCAGGATATAGTTTCGGTTTTATTACTTCCTCTAAAAGCGTAGCGCCTCTTAACCTCTTAGTGAAAAAGTCACTAATTACATGCGCTGCTGTTACAGTAAAAACCAGCTAAAGATCTATTTGCACAAAGAGAAGCGAAAGAGGAGTAAATGAGAAGACAGAATGCCAATCAGGATATAGTTTCTGCTTTATTACTTCCTCTAAAAGCGCAGCGCCTCTTAACCTCTTAGTGCATAAATTACTTATTAAAGGCTTTGCTTGTCACGCCAACAAGTTAACCGTAAATTGAACCTTGGCGGTAGACGCTGAGCTTGCTCGCGTGAGAAGCGCAGCTTCTAATCACTATATTAGGTAATTACTTGGCTTTGTATTTAACCATGCTTTTTTCGACTTCGTTTAGGCGCAGGTAATTTATTACTTAATATTGCCAAGCATAAAATAGTCATAAACAACATTGAGTTTGCTCCAGCTTGTAAAGAGTAATCTACCAACGAATGCAGCAGCATATCTATAATTGCAATGGCACAGCCAAAAGCAACGCCCTGAAACAACGCTGTTTTACGCTTTCTCATAGCTGCTATACATAACCATAAACAATAAAGTATAAGTGAGCCCAGTGCGGCTGTAGTGGGTATACCCAGCTCTACTGCAAACTGTACGTAATCGTTATGGGCGTTATCGTAGTAACCTGAATAAGGCTCAGACTGATACGCCGGAAACGCAGTATAAAATGTACCACCACCAGAGCCCAACAAAGGCTTATCTAAAATGAGGGGTATTGAATCACGTACAACTTCGTCGCGGGTTTCTGATGAAATACTGGTTTCGCTTATACGCTGTTTAACTTTTTCTACATCGAATATAGCGCCAATAATAATTAAATCGATTATAAAAAAACTAACTATAAGTAGTTTAAACGCTTTAGGTTTTTGCCTGTAAATAAAAAACGCGAGTAAGCTCACAACCATTAATGCAATAAAAAATGCAGAGTTACCCATACGGCTACGGGTTAAAATTAACGCAACAATAATAATAATTAACGAAATACGTAAAATTATTTTTGAGCTTAAAAGTATTTCAGTCCACGCCCGAAGCGTTTGTTTTAATGTTTGTTTGTAATCGCTAGTAGAGCGCTTTAATTCGCTAACTAAAACACCAATACCTAAACATAAGCACAAAGCTAAAAAGTTAGCCAAAAAATTAGAGTAAGTAAACGTACCAATAGCACGGTCGGTATGCTTATAACCAAATAGTGGGCTAATAATATCAGGCGATAAATTTAAATAAGTGGCATATAAAGCCTGAAACACACCGGCACTTATAATTGCATATATTAAATTTTTAATACGCTTTTCAGTATTACAATAAATAAATAATAGCCAACAAAATAAAATTATAAAACTTGTTTTAATAAGCATTTGTTTAGTTTGAAACGGGTCAACACTTACGGTAAATATTTGTACTGCGCATACGCACGCAACTATACCGAGTACAGTAAATAAGGGCCAAGAATATAACGGAGGGTATAAATGGTGCTTGTTATTAATACTGCTGAAAACTAAATGGATGAAAAAGGTAGCACTAATTAATATCCCCATTGCTAAAATTGCCCAAGGGCGGTAACTACCTAATGGTAAGGGCAGCAAAAATAAAATTGCACAGAGTAAAAAAAATATAAAACGATTCACAGGGTTCTCTAAACTAAGAGCCTAAAAGAAGGGCTAAAAAAATAAGCCATATAAAGTAAAACGCAGCCAAAAGGCTGCGTTTTTATTATTTTATTAACGGTTAGTTACCGACTTCAGATATACCTGCATCACCACCTGTGCCGCCTGCACCTTGCGGTACTGCAGTTGTTGGTAAAGTAACAATTACCGGAGCAGCAGGAGCTGGTGCGCCACCTGGGCCAGCTGCTGTTGCTTCAGAGGCAACAGTGGCATCAACGCCAGCTGTAATAGCAGCAAGTGTAACAGTATCGCTGTCAACGCCAGCAGCTACAAGTGCAGCTAAAAAATCAGCAATAAGTGGGCTATCGGCTCCAATTGCGTCTACAACTACAGTCATCATAGAATCAACTTGAGCAGCAGTACAATTTGTACAAACGCCGTTAATAGCAGCTACTAAGTCGGTCTTTAGCTGATCTGGATCTGTTTCAGTGGTTGCGCTATTTAAAACGTTGACTAAATTAGTCATGCCTTCAGTTTGTACTACTGCATCAGTATCCGTTTGTGCATAACTTGGTAAAACTGTAAGTGAAGATGCACCTGCTATTAAGCCGGCTAATATAAATGATTTCATCTCTTGTCCCTTGGTAGAGTATTAATTACAAAATTTTAGCGCATCGGTGCAAAAAGTAAACTCTTTATTTACGCCATTATCACTAGTTTTTATTATTTTGGTTGGCGGCATTATTAAATTACCCTGCACGCCATCGCAACCTAAACTTTCAAGTACCTTTAAAGTTTCAGGTTTTTCAATCAAACAAGCTAAAACTTTAATACCAAAGCCATGACAAATATTATTAACTGTTTGAATAAAAAATTGGCTTTGAGTATTATCTAATAAGTCTTGAATATAGCTACCATCTATTTTTATATATTCAATGTCTAACCCTTGTAAGTATCTAAACGAGGTTAAACTAGTACCAAAGTGTTCAACACACACATTTATGCCAATATCTTTTATTGTATCTATATGTAAAGAGGCAACATGTACGTTGTAAAGTAAGCTAATTTCATGCAATTCAAAAATCAAGTTTGTTTTAATAATTGGTTTAGTGTGTGCATAAAGAGTAAGCCATTCAATAAAGTCAGTTGAATACAACGAAGCCTTACTAATATTTAACGCAAATGTATCGTCTGGGTGTTGCTCTTTAACGTTTACAAAGTTGCGAATTATTTTTTTGTCTAACTCTTCGGTTAAGTTAAGCTTTTCGGCCATAGCAAATAAATGGCCATTATTAACCTTTTTGCCTTCATGCGTAAAATGAGCAAACACCTCAAAGTAGCACTGCTTGTTTTGTGAGTTAGTGCGTTTAACTGGTTGCACCGAAAAACTAACTTCACCAGTAGCAATAATTGACTGAATGAGCGAACGCCACTCTTTAACACTAAATAAAGTATCTTTATCTACTTTATTATTAATCGCTGTATCACCAATAGTGCAGCCGGTATCAAGGGCTGAAAGTACACCCCCGATAGATGAGCCTTTATCAACATTTACTAATGCTAAGTTAGCAAAACCATTCACGTGTAAGCTGTTTTTCTTTTTACTAAAAGCATCATTTATATCGAGGCGTGTTCTATTTAAAAATTGTATATCGAATGGGACTAAAGCAATAAAAGTACTACCGTTAAGTCTAAATATTTTAGAATTAGTTAAAGCACCAAACACATTTTGCAAAGTAACGCTTACATCATGTACGTGCTCGTCACCATCTTGGTAACTTACAGTTTGGTTAATATTAGCAAGTGAGGGGAGAGTGACCATCATTGCAGTGATTGGAGTATCGCTAGTAATGGCGTCAACCACTGAGTTAAAGTGGTTCTCAAACGAACGGCGGTTACCTAGCCCTGTGAGTGAGTCTACATATACTTCATCGGTAAGTGCTTGTGTTTGCTTTGTTAAAGAGTCAAAGGTGCTTTGTAGGTTCATTACCATATTGTTAATGGCTTTAGTTACAGTACGTAGCTCGCGTGCAACTGGTATTTCGTCGTTTAATGTAAAGCGTTTACGCGTAACCAAGTGTGCTTGGTTTTCCACTGTTTTTAAAGGTCTAAACACTGCACGTAGTATTAAATATGCTACTGCAAGCGACGCTACCAATAATAATAAAGAACTATAAAAGCTGCGTTTAGTATGTTCCCATAGCGTTAAATACGATTGCCCAACATGGCTTGTTACTTCAAGCACTCCAGCCATAATCCAGCCATTGTTTAATTCTGATTGCATAGTAGGGGCTTTAAGCTTTACTGCTGTAATAAACCAATTAGGCACAGATTCAACGCGTTTTGGGCTTGTTAGGTCAAAAACTATTTTATTATCGGCGTTAGTAAATTTTATTTGTTTGTAATAACCGGAGTCGAAAATAGCGGTTGCCATGGTTTGGGCAATCATTAAGCTATCTTCTTCAAGGTAGGGTGATATTGAGAGCCCCAAGCTTGTTGCTGTATCTTGCGCGTGGCTACCCATTTGTGTTTGTAAGTATTGGCGAGTGGTATCAACGTCAGTAATTACGCGTACAAAAAAAGAAAGTACCGAAATCAATATAATAAGGCCATATACTTGGGTTTTTAAACTTAATCCATTTTTAAAAAGTCGAGACATAACTCGGTGTTCCTTTATCACTTTTGGCGGGCGCAAGCTCACCTTGTTCAATTCGCTCTAACATGGTGTTCCAGGCTGAAACACCACGGCTATTTTTTACTTTATTACCTAACCCTTTTGATTTGGCTAACCATAAACCTTGGCCATTAAAACTATAGATAGGTGTTAAGTCAGGGCGCTTATTAGCGGGTAGTAGTTTAGTGTTAAAATTGCCTAAAACAAAGGGGATTTGATCAGGAGTTTCAATATAAATAAGTACCATATGAGGTTGATTAACTGTTTTTTGACGTACATACATTAAACGTACTTTATCTTCGGGTACGCCCAGTGCTATTAACGTAAAGTATTTGGCAATTACGTAGTCTTCACAATCACCCATACCAACGCCTAAACTCTCAAGTGGGGTGGCCCAATAATCTTTTTGGTGCCAAAGCTCCTCATCGGTTTTGTATTTAATGTGTTTATTAAAAAAGTCATTCACTAAATGGATTTTTTGCCATTCACTTTTATCAACTGACTCATCTATAAAACTTAGCCAATTTTTTATACGTTTATGCCCTTCATCACCATACTGTTTTTGAGCGCGCGTAATTATATCGCTATTGCGTAAATACAAAAGCGTATTTTGTGCGCATACAAAAAAAGACACTAATAATAAAATGTAAAACCCTAAACGCACAAATGTTCCTTTAAGTCTGTGTTCCTTAATAACCAAACAAGCCTAGTATAGTATTGGTAGCTTTAAAAGGGTAGGCCATCAAAAAGTATTAGGCACTATGTTAGTGCAATGCAGTTCACTTTTGGTGCAACATAAAATTAACAAAAAAACAATCAAAAAGTACTCTTTAATTATTGAGTGCATTATTGTGTTGTGTATAATAGCAAGCTCACACGGCATGTGAAACGCTCGAAAAGGAATTTTAGCTTTGCAGTTCCTTTTTTTGTTGTTTAACAAAAATAATGAAAGGAATTAAAGTGAAAGTTTTAAAAGCAGTATTACCTGTAGCTGGCCTTGGTACGCGTATGTTGCCAGCCACAAAAGCCATCCCTAAAGAAATGCTTCCTCTGGTAGATAAACCTTTAATTCAATACGTAGTTAACGAAGCTGTAGCAGCTGGCATTAAAGAAATTGTGCTTGTTACACATGCTTCAAAAAACTCAATTGAAAACCACTTTGATACAAGCTTTGAGCTAGAAGCCACACTAGAGGCGCGCGTAAAGCGTAGTTTACTAGAAGAGGTTCGCTCAATAGTGCCAAAAGATGTAACCGTAATTTCGGTTCGCCAATCGGCACCACTAGGCTTAGGCCATGCTGTTTTAGCAGCGCGCCCAATTGTTGGTAATAACCCATTTGCAGTAATGCTACCCGACGTAATTATTGATAAATATAAATCAAATTCAAAAACTGACAATTTAAGCCAAATGATCGACCGATTCGACAAAACGGGCTACAACCAAGTAATGGTAGAGCCCGTACCGCAAGAGCAAGTGCATCAATATGGTGTAGTTGATATAGCCGGTAAAAAAATAAATGCAGGCGAAAATGCTGTAATTAAAAACATGGTCGAAAAACCAAATAACGATGAAGCGCCAAGCAATTTAGCTATTACTGGGCGTTATGTTGTATCTACAGCAATTTGGGATTTACTTGAATACACCCCACCTGGGGCAGGCGGTGAAATACAACTTACTGATGCCTTATTACAATTGCGCCACCTAGAAACGCTTGAAGCCTACCACCTAAAAGGGAAGTCGCATGATTGTGGTTCTAAATTAGGCTATATGCTTGCCAATGTAGAATATGCAATGCAATCAAGTCATATGGGTGAAGAATTTAGTCGGGAAGTTAAGGCTTTATTATCTTAATTCATTAGCCAAGTATTTATTTAAGTTAGTTGCAGGTTAATAATTGAAAAATTCATCTACTATTGGAAAAAAGTTTTTAAGTACGGCTTCGCTACAAATAGTCAGTAGAGGGTTGTCTGTGCTTGCGGGACTTATATTAGCACGTTATTTAGGTCCTGAAGAATATGGTCTATATACATATATTTTATCTATTATAGCTATCGTTACTATTCCAGTAATTGCTGGTCTACCACAGCTCTTAATAAGAGAGGTAGCACACATAGAAGTAGAAGAAAATTGGGCTGATTTAAAGGGATTATTTAGGTGGTCTTCAGGCTTTGTAGTTTTGATTTCATCACTTATGATGCTGGCTGTTTTGCTTGCACTATTATTTGAGCTTGTTACGGAAACTACGGCTCATTTACTTTGGTTTGCTATGTTATTAATTCCTATAAAAAGCTTTTCATCGAAGCAAGGAGCTATATTAAATGGTTTGAGTAAACCTATACTAGGACTACTTCCTGAATTTATATTAATGCCTTTCATGGCTATATTTATTTATACATTTTTTATTCTTTTTAATACAGCTTTTACAGCGTTGCTATTGATTAAAGTGCAAATTTTTACATCAGTATTAACGATGTTGCTGGGGCTATATTTAATTCATAAAAATACGCCAAGAGAAATTTTTAAAGTTGAACCTAATTATAGTTTTAAAAAGTGGAATCGCGCATTACTTCCATTCTCTCTAATGTTTTTTATTAGCACTATGAATTCTGAACTGGCTAATGTGGTATTGGGATATTTTAAGGAAAAGGAAACAGTTGGTTTTTTTAAAGTGGCTCTTCAGGGGATTACATTAGTTACATTGGGCATGACCGCTGTGAATAGTATATTAGGACCTAAAATAGCAAAAAGCTACCGGAAAAATAATATTGCTGAGGCTCAAGAGTTACTAAAAAAATCTGTACGACTTAATGTTTGCTTTTCTATTCCTATTGCGTTGTTATTAATTGTTTTTGGTGAATGGTTGATAACGATCTTTTTTGGGGAAAGCTTTAAGCCGGCCTATCAAATATTATGCATCTTATGTGTAGGGCAAATAATAAATATTTTTCTGGGGTCTGTAGGTTTGGTGTTAAATATGACAGGTAATGAAAGAAATTCATTAAAATCATTGTTTATAACATTAGTAATTAACATGATACTGCTTTTTACATTAGTCCCTATTTATGGCTCTGTTGGAGCTGCACTTTCCGTTTCTATTAGTTTAGTTATTTGGAATTTGTTAATGAGTTTTGAAGTTCACAAATTAACAAAACTTAAGACTTGGCTTACATAGCTTTATTTATAAAAAGTTTTTAATGACTAGTTTAAAGAGGTATAAAGTGATTGAATTATCGATAATTATTCCAACTTACGGTAGGGCTAATAAAATTAAAATTGCGATTGATAGTGCAATTATTGATTGTGATTTTGAAGTTATTGTTGTTGACGATAATGGAATAGGCAGTAAGCAGCAAATCGAAACACAAAAAGCTTTAGAGGGCTATATTAAAGCAGGTTTAATTAAGTACCTTCCGCTTAAAGATAACTCCGGTGCTTCACTTGCTAGGAATGTCGGAATAGAAGAAGCAAGTGGTAGATATATTACTTTTCTTGATGATGATGATTATTTTTTACCGGGTGAACTAATTGCAAAATTAAATTACTTTAAAAAGGAACGACCTGACTTTGATATATGTGGTAGTGATATGAAAGTAAAGGAAAAAAATGTTTATATTGAAACCGGTGATGAAAAATTTATAGGTGAGAATGCAAAAGAATTTTTATTACATGGGAGCTCATATACTTCCATGATAATGATAAAAAAGTCGTCTATTCAAAAGATTGGTGGCTTCTTAATAACCCCTTACTTACAAGATCATACTCTAATGTTAAATGCATACATCAATGATCTAAAAGTATGTGCTTATAACAGGGCCACTTTTGTTCATACAATACATGAAGGAGGCACGATAACTAATGGCACTCGCCCTATAAGAGGGGTTGAACTGAGGTGTGAATTAGAAAGAAAGCTGAGTGGTAAGTTGGTCTTAGATAAAAAAGATGTTAGAGATTTATATTATCGCTGGAACACGATCGAGTTTTATAGAAGGTGGCTTGAGTCTGGAAGAAGTTTGTCTTTATTAAAGTTTTTGTTAACAAAGATTTTTTTCTATTCAAATTCTAAAATTGATTATGTTGATTCATTTAAGCTTTTAATAAAGTTTTTGATAAAATACCAGTATTATAGTAAGTAAGAAGAAAATATTTTGAAAAGTATTATTTTTAAAAAAGAATCATTGTTTATCTTCTTTGCTTTTTTTGTTGCAATTATCCTTCCATTTTACATCGGTTTGTTGAGTATATTTGCTTATGTAATTAGTAAGAAAAAAGAATGGATACACGTATTTTATATTAGTTTTTTACTATTGTTTTGTAATATGAACCTTCACAAAGAAGTATGGGCATTTGGTGATTTTTTGGGAGTCGGAAATGATCTAGGTTGGTACTCGACGCAGTGGTTCTCGTTTAATAATTATGAATATGGATTTTCAAGTATATTCAACGAAGATTATTTGATTTTTATAAATGATGGTTTTTTGGTTCAGCCTAAGATTACTGAGCCTGTTTATCACAGCTTCTCATATTTTTTTTCAAAACTAACAGATGGTAATTTTACTTTTTACACCTATTTTTTGACCTTTTTCATATATTTGCCTGCTTGTATCGTGATATACAGAGTGTTGAGTATCTCGCGTGCGAGTGAGGTTTTGATCGCATTGACGTTAGTTTTTTTTATTTTCTACTCAATGAAGTTTACAAACATGTTTAATATGATAAGGCATTATTGTTCAGGTTCTTTTCTGATATTAACTTTATTTTTTTTGTATAATAAACAACTTCGTTGGGCTTTTATTTTTGGGGTTGTTGCTTGCTTAACACACAATGCAGCTGTTATTGTTTGCGCTATATATTTTGTAGTTTTTAATATTGAAAGGTTGCCACTTAGAAATGAAAAAATTAAAATTATATACATTTTTTTAGCATCATCAGTTGTTTCTCTATTATATATGTCTGTGTATTTTGCAACCTTTACGAATTATGAGAAGTTAGATGACAGAGGGTCAGGTTTATTATTCAAGTTTTTAGATGTAATCATAATAATCTTATCTTTTTTTTGTTATAAATATAGAAGCAAGTCTTATCTAGATAATTTATGGCCGTATTATATAGGTATGATTGTTTTAATATCATTTATGCATCTAACTAGCTTTTTACAACTTCGGTATTATGCATATTTTGATTACTTTAGATGGATAGGTGTAGTCTATATTTTTTCTTTTATACTCAGGTATACTAAGTTGAAGTTACTCCTATTTTCAGTTTCATTTTTATTTTTTGTTTCATTTTTATGGGTAAGAATATATATATCTGATTTTGACTTTGATGGTCTTTTTCATAATTATTTTATCATAAAAATTTAATTTTTTATTTTTTGGGTGCTTAATGAAAACTCTTTTGTTAACAACATGTATTTGTAGTGTGGAAAATTTTAAAGATTTACGAAGATTAATAATATCACTAAACAAGGTGGACTCAGTTTTTTTTACTCATTATATATTACTTCAAGATGTTGATAATGTAGATTTTGATGAGAGTGAATTTATGACTTTAGCTGTTAACTATAAATTAGTTATTGAAAGAAGCTCTAGTATAATTTCATTATCTAAAGCTAGAAACTTGCTGATCGGTATGGTGAAAGAGTCTTATACTTTAGATGAATTTGATTTTATATCCTTCCCAGATGATGACTGTTGGTATCCAGATGGTTTTTGGAATAATTTTGTTAATATTGAGAAAGAGTACAGCGTTGATCTTTTTTATACTGACTTTTCTTCAACACCTGCATTGATTGATTTCCTTCCTAATCAACACAACACATCAAATTTAATTCGTTACGCTTCATCTAATACGACTATTTATAAATCTGAAGTATTTAGCAAGGTTGTTTTTTTTGATGAAGATTATGGAGTAGGCGCAAAGAATAACGGTGGTGAAGATCTGGATTTTGCAATTAGAGCTAGTTTGGAATCGAATAACCCTTATTTTGTTAATTCTCCTCTTATAGGACATCGCAATCCTTTACCTGAGTTTAGATATAAATATTTTAAAGGTTCATTTGGAATATTAAAAAAACATAAGTTTAAAACTAAAAGCCTTTTTTATCATTTTGCTAGAAAATTTTTAATTGGTATTGTTTTTTTATTTAATAGAAAGATAAAATTTTCTGATTTTAAAGTTACTTCCTAGAGGTTTTATGGATCCTATCCTAAAAGTTATGACATTAGCCGATGAAAACGAATTGGATGTAATGTTAGACGAATTAAGTAAAACGAAAAAGGCCGTGTCACTAGGCTTTTTAAATCAACATGGATATAATTTAATACTTCAAAAAAAAGAGATTGGAGACTCTTTTTTTAATTTAGATTATTTATTGAGAGATGGCAAAGGTATCGAGTTAGCTTGTAGATATAATAAAATACCTCCAAAGCTTAATTTGAACGGTACAGATTTCATCCCTTCGTTGATTGACCGATTGTTGAAATTAGAAAATAAACCAACATTTTTTGCATATGGTACGAGCAGTCCCTGGCTCGAAAAGGGGGCTCAAAGTTTGTTTAATGATAGTTTTGTCCATTGTCTCGATGGCTTTCAAGATTTACCTATTTATAAAGAGCATTACTTAAAAAATAAAACAAACGGATTAGATGTGATCGTTCTCGCAATGGGGATGCCAAAGCAAGAGATATTAGCATCAATGCTTAAAGCAATAGCTGTCAGCAAGACAATAATAATCTGTGGCGGAGCGATATTAGACTTTCAAGCGGGAAAAGTACGGCGTTGTCCAAAAATGTTTCAGCAGTTAGGCCTGGAATGGTTTTACAGGCTTGTCAATGAGCCTAAAAGATTGTTCAGTCGATATGTAATTGGTATACCGCTCTTTTTTAAGAATGTTTTTATTTCAAAACTAAAATAGAACTATTCTTAAGATGTATGATTGCTTTTTAGATTATGAATAGGTGTTTGAGATTTTTTCTGCTTGTAAAGGCCAAAGGCTTACTTACATAATTTCAATATTCAAAGATTGAGTGAGCTTATTATTTAGTATAGTTTCTATATATTATTCTTTATTAGTCGTAACTTTGATGCTTCTCTTTTACATAAAATTATAGTTAGGAAAGTTATTATGTAAAAAGTAACAGTGTTTTTAAGTTTTATGCTAGCTTTAGCTTGTAAATCTAGTGTTGTATTTATGTTTGATAATTTCAATAGTTAAATTGATGATAGGTTAATCTTAGTTTTAACATATTCATTTCTTTCCTGAGAAACCATTTAATAAAAATTTCACTTTATCGATTCTCTCAACAAACCGAATATGAAAATAATAAATAGGAAAATAAGTGAGAGTTACTATTAGAGAATATTCAAACCACGCAGGGTATGGTGTTTTAGAAAATATAAAAGCATATAAAACAATGATCAATGGTTGATGAAGTAAATAAATTGTATAACTAGCTCTTGATATTTTCCCCATTAATAATGACTCTCTACTTCCAATTCTATAAAAAAAGGCTATTGCTGAAATAGTGAGCAATGTCGAAATGTACTTTGTAATTACTTTACTTCCGATGCTGTCAAGGTGAAAGTAATAGTCTCGTAAATTTAATAAAATAAGAATGCTTAAAGTGCAAAGTATTACAGTTTTGTAGTTAAGGGCCTTTATAAAAGAATTAATATTTTGATAAGCGATGCAACCCAGTAGGAAATAACAAAAAAAATAAAGTAATTTATCTATTGAAAAAAATAGAAAGTTTCCTTTGTAAATGAATTTACTTATGAATAACCCTGCGCACGAAATAATTGGCACTGCTGTTAACCCTATCATTAAAAAATTTAAATTTTTAGCCTTTTTAATTGTGTTTCTGAATAGGTAGCTAATTATGAAGTACAAAGACAGATTACCTAGGAACCAAAGGTGTCCTAACCATTCTCCATAAAGAATATATTTAAAGTTGTTTGAAAATGAAAAGTTGTAACTAAAAAAGTTCATAATAGGATTTATGAATAAGCCACAAAATAACAAGGGTATAAGAACTCTTTTTAATCTATCAGCGAGAAAGTTATTTTTATTTTTTGTTAAGGCTAAAATAAAGAAAAATCCTGAAATTAAATAAAACGCTTCCATTCTGAATAGGTGGAGGTAATTAGTTATTTTAGTTATTAATGAGGAGGTTTCTGTCGATAATACTCTCCAATCATTATCAGTAGAGTAAATAAGGCCTACATGATAGAAAATACCAAGAATCATAAATGTTGAGCGGCAAAAATCTAGACCATGGTAGCGTGTTTGTAGATTTTTTTTCATACATCTTCCTTGTATAAAATTGATTTCCTCCACAAAGTTTATCTCAAAAAAGTGTGTTTTGTTGTTTTTATTTGTTTAATTAAGTTTTCATTTGTTTAGTGGTTATTATGTAGTTATTTTAAGGAATTAGTTGAGTTTACAGTGGTCATATATTATTATACAAATAGTTTTGTTTTAGTACGTTTTTAAAGCCTCTACTTTATAAATAAGGATTTTATAGTATGACTTCCTCAAGGACGTTTAAGTCAAATGGGTCTTCTGATGCGAGTTTTTATCGCTTGTTTGATATTTTCTCACTATTCCTAGCCTTCCAATGTTCTGCTTTATTTTATAATTTCGAGCTTACTCCCTCTTATATGATATCGTCTTTAAGTGTTGCTTTAAGCTTTTTGTATTTCGCTGAAATATTTTCTGCTTATCGCTCTTGGCGGGCTGGTAAATTTAGAACCATGGTATTGTGTGCTTGGGGAGCTTTATTTTCTGCATTTATCGTCTTGTTTCTTATATCGTTTGCTTTTAAGTTTACCGAGTCACTCTCCCGAATTGGATTGAGCTTATGGTTTTTGTTAAGTGTTACCTACTTATACGCATGGCGCTTTGTAGTACATTTATACAAGCGCCATCGTCGTAAATTAGGTTTGAATTTGCGCAATGTCGCAATTGTTGGAGCAACAGAATCAGCAGTCAATTTGTATAATGAAATAACTAAAAATGATGAGCTTGGCTTTAATTTTTTAGGTTTTTACGACGACCGCCAACCAGAACGCCTGTTTGAGAATTCTACTAAATATGATGTAGCAGGGCGAATTCAAAATGCAGTAGATGCAGCCCGTGATGGTGAAATTAGCGTTTTATATATTGCTCTACCTATGAAAGCTGATAAACGTATAGCTGATATTTTGCGTCAACTGGGTGATACAACGGTTGATGTGCATATAATTCCCGACTTTTTAATATCTAACTTAATACATGCACGCATTGAGCATGTTGGTGATGTTGATACGTTAAGTGTATTTGAATCGCCATTTATAGGCGCACGTGAGTTTATAAAACGCACTGAGGATATAATAGTAGCCTCTATTATTTTAATGCTGATATCGCCTATTTTAATTGCCATTACATTTGCTGTTAAATTTACTTCAAAAGGTCCTGTAATTTTCAAACAAGATAGATATGGATTAGATGGCCGTAAAATTAAGGTTTGGAAGTTTCGCTCAATGAGTGTTACAGAAAACAGTGCAGTGGTTACACAAGCTACAAAGAATGATACGCGCATTACACCGCTGGGTGGTTTTTTACGCCGTACTAGCCTTGATGAGTTACCACAATTTGTAAATGTTTTAAAAGGCGATATGTCTATTGTAGGGCCAAGGCCGCATGCTGTAGCACACAATGAGGAATACCGTAAAAAAGTAGAGTTTTACATGTTACGGCATAAAGCTAAGCCTGGCATTACAGGTTGGGCGCAAATTAATGGCTGGCGCGGTGAAACCGACACGCTTAATAAAATGGAAAAACGTGTAGAATTTGATTTACATTATATTAAACACTGGTCGTTATGGTTTGATGTTAAAATTATTTTTATGACAATTTTTAAGGGATTTAAAAATGCAAATGCATACTAAAAAAATCACTGTCTCTATGTTTGCCTTGTTTAGTGTTGCGATAGCCCCCCCCGCAGCTGCTAATTTAAAGCCAGGCAGTTTTATAACTAAAGATGGTGCCGAAATTACACCTACCTTACAAACAGGTATGAGCAGTAATAATAACTTTTTCAGTACACCTGATAATGAAGAGTCGCGTTTAATCTGGACTATTACTCCTAATATAAAGGCAGCGATTGAAGATGGCCCAGATAGTTATAAGCTTGATTTAGGTACGAGCAGCTCTTTACATAATAAAGATACTACCGATAATTTTACCCAAGTTAATATTGGTGCCGGTGTACATAAGGAGTTTACCAGTCAACATCGTTTAGATATTAACGGTGATGCCGATTGGCTTTACGAGTCACGTGGTAGTGGCTTAACCGAAGGCTTAGGTGATGCAGTAAATGAGCTTGTAAAGTATCAGCAACAAAATGTTTTAGTGCGCTACGAATATGGCGCACAAAGCTCAAAAGCTCAAGTTGCTTTAAAAGCTGGCTTTTTTAGTAAGAAATACCAAAACTTTAGAGAAGTATCGCAATATCGTGATTATGACAAATCGTTAATTGGTGTAACTGGTTACTATAATACCCAAGCATCTACACGTACATTTTTAGAAGTTAAGCAAGAAAATTACCGTTATGATTTTTTACAAGCTAATGGTATTTCACGCGATAGTGATGATGTGAAAATACTACTTGGTATGGAGTGGGAAGCAACTGCACTTACTTCAGGCTCATTTAAACTAGGTTACCAAAATAAAGACTTTGACTCGAGTGAGCGTGAAAACTTTAGCGGTTTAAGTTGGGAGGCGGGTGTAAACTGGCAACCACTTAGTTATTCTACAGTACAATTTACAACTAGCCGCGCGGCTAAAGATCCGTTAGTGCAAGGCGATTACATAAAAGAAAGCACATATGGAGTTAATTGGACACATAGCTGGAGCGATTATTTGAGCTCACTTGCTGGTATTAATTACACTAGCGAACAATATACGGGTGATATTGGCCGTAAAGATAAATCAAAAAGTGCTCGTTTAGGTCTAAATTACGTTGCGAGTAATTTCGGGATGGTATCTACTTATGTAGACTTTATTGATAAAGATTCTACTCAAAGTGCAATAGAGTTTGACCGTGTGATAGTGGGTGTTAATTTCACCTTTGCTTTGAAGGCTAACTAATGAAGTTTATTTTTAGTTTAACGCTGCTAGTTTTAAGCAGCGTTTGCTTTGCTCAAACTGCGCAGAGTTACGTAATCGGTGCTGGTGATAAGGTTGAAATAAAAGTATTTGGCCAACCTGATTTAGAGGTTACTGCACTCTTAGGTAATAGTGGTGAGGTTAATTACCCATTTTTAGGTAAAGTAAAACTTGCAGGGCTTACTACCTCTGAGATTGAACAAGTTATAACACAAGGCTTACAACCTGATTATTTAATAAACCCCAATGTATACGTTCAGGTTATTGAGTACCGTCCTTTTTATATTCATGGTGAAGTTAAAGAACCTGGAGCCTACCCTTACCAACCTGCTATGACAGTTAACCAAGCTATAGCATTAGCTGGCGGTTTAACTGAGCGTGCCTCGATTGATAAAATATACATATTTAAAGAGCAAACCAAACAGCAGCAACTAAGAGGTAGTCTAAATAGCCAAATTGCAGCGGGCGATACCATAAAAATAGAACAACGCTTGTTTTAAGCAGTTTACAAGGCAGTTATTAATGAACCAAAAAAATCAAAATTTAAACTATAATGAAGAAGTTATCGAGTTAAATTCTTACATTAATGTAATTAAATTTGCCAAATGGCGCATTTTGGGTTTTGCCATTGTTGCTACTTTATTAGCTATCATGGTTTCACTCACTTTAATCCCTAGATATATAGCAACGGCCACATTGCTTATAGAAGCAGAACAGGCAAAAGCAGTCAGCTTCCAAGAAGTATACGGCCTAGATTCCAATCAAAAAGAATATTACCTGACGCAGTTTGAGGTGATTAAGTCCGATAGTATTGCCCGAGAGGTGATTACTAAGCTTAATTTGAAATCGCATACAGACTACATCGCTAAGCCATCTGCTTTAAGTGAGCTTAAAAGAGTAATAAAAGAGCTTTTCCCCTTTTTGAATAAAAAAGACTCTGAGATTTTATCAGAAAGTGATAAGGCTGAATTTGAAATGCTTCGCCTCCTTTCGACCTTTAAGGCTAACTTATCAATTACCCCAATTCGCAAAACCCAACTAGTAGAGGTTAGTTTTGAATCAAGCGATCCTAAACTAGCTGCACTTGTGGCTAATACAGTAGGTGAAGTTTATATAGAAAGCCAGATGCGTGCAAAAATGGGCATTACCCAACAAGCTTCTAGTTGGTTAAATACGCGTTTATCGCAACTGCGAATTCAGCTTGATGACTCAGAAGTTCGCTTGCAAGCTTACAGAGAGCAGCAAAAGCTAGTAGATATTGAAGGTATAGCAGGGCTTGCTACGCAAGAGCTTGAACAGATATCGCAGCAGTTAATTGTTGCGCGTAATGAAAAAAACAACCTTGAAAGTATTAATCGTGTAATAAGTGAGTACGGAAATAATAACTTAGAGCTTTTAGGAAGTATGCCTGAGATTACTTCGCATAAAGTAATACAAGACGTGAAACGTGAGGTTATTTTAGTTGAGCGTAAATTAAGTGATTTAGGCGAAGTATATGGGCCTAGACACCCGAAAATTATCTCAGCTAAAGCTGAGCTTGCTACTGTAAAAAATAATTTAAATAAGCAAATTAAGGGTCTTATTACTGGTATTGAAAAAGAGCTAAACCGTATTACGCGTACAGTGAGTGCGCTTGAGCGTGACTTAGTTAAAATACGTGCTGAATATCAAGATATTACCCGTAAAGAAACCAAATATAACCAACTACAACGCGAAGTTGAGACTAATCGAAATATATTTAATACGTTTTTATCTCGCTCAAAAGAAACCGAGGTAACAAGCGATTTTAGCTCTGCTGCTGCACGTTTTACCGACCGTGCCTATGCCCCAAACAAACCAGCAAAACCAAATAAAAAGCTTATTATTATTTCAGCTTTTATCGCTAGTTTTGGTTTTGCAGTAATTATGAGCTTTATATTTGACGCACTTAACGATACTGTTAAAACCAAAAATGATGTTGAAAATAAGTTAGCTCAGCGCATGTTAGGTTTATTACCGCATGTACCAATGCCTAAGAAGAGTATTTTTCCGATTCATGCCTATCTTAATGATAATTACAGGCGTTTTGCAGAGTCGGTACGAACGTTCAGAACTAGCTTGTTATTAACACAGTTAGAGCGCGACCATAAAGTAATTGCAGTTACATCAAGCTCACCGGGTGAGGGTAAAACCACAACCTCAGCTAATTTAGCTATGTCGCTTGCACAAATGGGTAAAGTATTATTAATTGATGCTGACCTACGCAAACCAAGCATAGCTAAACGCTTTGATATTCCGGTATTTCACCCAGGGTTAAGTAATTTAATTGTAGGCACGGAGCAATTAAGTGAGTGTGTACATGTTGATGTGCAGTCAGGTGTGGCAATAATGCCAAGTGGCCAAATACCTAGTAACCCATTAGAGCTTTTATCTAATGCGCGCTTTAGTGAAGTAATTGATGGCTTAAAAGCTGAATATAACCATATAATTATAGATACACCACCAACACAAGCTGTGAGTGATGCGTTAGTTGTTGCGCAAAGTACAGACTCGGTAATTTATGTTGTTAAGTCGGATATTACGCGAATTAAACATATTAAGGCGGGCATTGAGCGTTTGTTTGAATCTAAAGCTCATGTTGCAGGTATTGTGCTTAACCAAGTAGATATGAGTAAAAGTAAAGACGAGCATAGCCATGGTTATTACGACTATTACGATTATTCGCAAAAACCTGAACAACCTAATGCATAGTTAAATGCAAATCTATGATTGATATTCATTCCCATATTTTGCCAGGCATTGATGATGGCGCTAAAGATTTAAATGAATCTTTAGCGCTATTAAATATTGCACAAAATGATGGAATAACTCATATGGTTGCCACGCCACATATACATATTGGGCGATTTAATAATTCGGTTTCGCAATTGTATAGCGAGCTTGCTAATTTAAAAACACAGGCTGTAGCAAATAATATTTGTATTAAACTGGCTGTTGCTGCTGAAGTTAGGCTTGATGTAGAACTAATGGGTTTAGTGCTTGGTAATAAACTCCCGTTTATTGGTACGCTTAATTCAGTAAATTATTTACTATTAGAACTGCCGCACTCGCATGTCCCCCAAGGCTACGATAAGTTTATAAATTGGCTAGCTAAACAAAATATAAAAGTAATTATTCCTCACCCTGAGCGTAATCGTGATATTCAAGCTAATCCTTTTTATATTGAGCGTTTAAAACAATTAGGTTGTGAGTTTCAATTAACGGCTTCAAGCATTGAAGGTGCATGGGGTGAAACTGCAAAAATTATTAGTATAGATATGCTAAAAAAGGGTTTAGTAACTTATGTTGCATCTGACGCCCATTCAGTTAAGCGTAGGCCGCCTATTTTGAGTAAAGCTAAGCAAATAGTGAGCGAGCTAATCGGTCAAAATGATGCACATGATTTATTTTTTACTAACCCTAAGCGTCTAACAGAGTCGTTGTTTAATGAGTAATTTAAATACAAACCGCCTCACACAAATTGCAATACTTGCAGTTGCTACATTAGTTATAGGTTATCAGAGTTTACAAAGTATGCGTGCAAATACATGGTATTTTAATGCAGTCAATGTTTTAAAGCAGCCTGTAAGCACAATTACTCCTGAAGAGCTAGAGCTAGAGCTTGCAGGTAGGGCAATTACATATGCAACAAGCCAAGACCCTTTACAGCCTCATTACTGGCAGTTAAGTGCATATATAAAAATGCACAGTCTAGCAGTAACTAGCGAGAAAAATAACAATAAGCTTTTGGTTTATCAGCAAGCAGAAAAAGATCTATTAAAGTCATTAGAGTTAAGGCAAACATGGTCAGAAACGTGGATTGCACTGGCACAAGTAGTTAGTTATCAAGAAGGGCCGACAGAGCGCGTATACGAGTATATTCAGCAGGCTAAAAAATTCGGGCCGTACAAGCTTGATGTGCAGCTTGGTATTATTCAAATAGCGCTAATGAACTGGCAGCAACTCCCTCCAAAGTATAAAGCATTGTATGTTGCAGAACTAAATCTAGCCGTTAAATATGGTTATAAATTTTATCAAGTTTTTTATGTCGCTAAGCAAGTTGATGCTTTGCCAATTCTTTGTTTATCTTTACAATTTGGTAAAACATTTGAAAAAGTTAGAGTGAGTACTGCTTATAGAAGAAACTGTAAATAAAAATGCCCAGAGATAAAGGCCTCTGGGCTATAAATGGCCCTAAATTGAGCCTAGCGTTAACTAAAAAACTTTCTAAATCCTATAGGGAGAAGAAGAAAGTATTCAAAGTATAGTTCAAAAATATAATTGAGCATTATGTTTGGATTTTTCTACCTAAATTTCTATGGTTTTAATTATCAAAAGTAGTCCAAAGGGATTCGCTACAATGTACGAACGTTTGAAAATAGATACCTTAAGAGGCTTAGCATGTGTGCTTTTAATTGCATATCATGTCATAGGGTTTAACGCCGAAACTGGACTTAAACTTTCAGAAGGAGCCTTGAGGGATATTAATGATACTTTGGTATTTATTAGGATGCCATTATTTACATTTTTATCAGGTTTAGTCTATGCTTTTAGGCCTTTTAGCTTTGGTGGTCAAAGTTTTATATATAAAAAAGTAAGACGTTTGTTATTTCCCATGTTATCGGTAGGCACTATTTTTGCTCTATTACAGGCGTTCACACCAGGGGCTAATAGTAATGAAATTGATTGGTTGACCTTACACATTAAACCAGTAGCACACTTTTGGTTTATTGAATCTTTATTTATAGTTTTTACTTTTGTTCTAATATGCGAAAAATTGAAGTTTTTTGATGGGTTTAATAAATTTATTTATGTGTTTATTTTTTCTATAGTGCTTTATATATCACCGATAAATTCTGACTACTTTTCTTTTTCTGGTTTTATCTATTTATTGCCATACTTTCTCTTTGGTATGTCACTCGTACGATTTAATTTTTCTGTTAATATTTCTCCTGTTTTGGGGCTAGCTCTTTTATTTTTTCTAATTTTTATAATTACTCTAATATTTAAAGGAATAGTCCCTTATTTTGAGCAGCGTTCACTTTCTAGCTTAATACTGGGCTGTTTGGGTTGTTTAATATTGCTAGTAGTTGGCATTAGATTTAAGCCTCTGGCTTGGATAGGTTCATATTCCTATTCAATATATCTTTTCCACGTTTTTTTTACTGCTGGAACTAGAATTATTTTACATAAATTGAATGTATATGATGTAGAAATAATATTTTCTATAGCATTGGCTACTGGTCTACTACTGCCAATTTTGACAGAAAAAATCTTAGAAAAGAATTATTTTACTAACTTAGTCTTCTTAGGTAAGGGAATAAAAAGAGACCTGTAGATCATAGTTAGCTACAGGTACGACTTTAACCCCAACTCATTAATTGCGTATTTTGAACTAAATCTCGTGGTAATTAATTTTTCGATTTTCTTAATTCTAGAATGAAAAACTAGCTTTATATCGGCCCCTTTTGGTAAGTAGCGTCTTATGTGTCCTTTTAATTGTTCAACAGCTCCTTTTTACCAACTACGGTAGGGATGGCAAAAATATGATTTACACCTGAGTATTCTATTTATGAGTAAATGTTCCACAGTTCGTTTCCATTTCCATAAGTTATAGGTTGTATGAATCTAGAGGAGAAAGCTGGTAGCTTAGTGTCTCGTAGCGTTAGCTTTTTGATGGGAGCTTTGATACTTTAACTAGTTGAAATGCTCGCCAACAATGCATTTAAACCAACACTACGGTGCTTAGACTCGATGCCGACATAAAAAACCTTTAGGATGATGTTTTAAAAAATATAATATGAGTCTCAGCATATGTGACTATCAGCATGTCTATTATTGACGCAACTATTCTTAGTGTGAAATTTTTATACTAGTGATAGCTAAAAAGTAAGTTTGTTTATTTAATGAGCTTAACTAGTTCGATAGCACCTAAAACTGAGGGATGATTATCATCAAAGTATAGTGGTATTCCATTCCTCACCGCGAAACATTTTTCGTTATTACAAAAAGCATCTGCGGGATTTAATAAGTGTACGTTATTAGGGAATTCAGCTGAGTTAAAGTGATTGATAATATATTTATTTCTTTCATAGTACCAATTGATATCTGTGCTAGTTATATCGTGAAGGCTTACATTACTCTTTCTAGCATTATTAATTAACTTAAAAATATTTTTATTCAGCTCAGGGATTGGTAAGAATATATAAATATTATCTTTATTTTCAGCAAGCTTTAAAATTAGTTCATCCATATGTTTTGTTAAACGGATAGCTTCATTCGTTACTGTAGGTTCATCCACCACAGGATAATGTTCAGCTGTTCCACCGAACAGCATATTTGTAAATCTATGGTTGAAAATTACATTCTTAATTTCTTTACTTTCTAGAATATAACTTACTGATTCATTGTACCATTTAGCGCATACACTAAAGCTATCCGGTTCTTTATACGATGGTTTGCAGCCAGAAAAACTAAAATGCTTTAGACCAATATTTCTTTCTTTTAGTCTTAAGGCCATTGCATATGCAATTTCTGTTGAGTGGCTATCTCCAAAAGTTGCCCAAGTAATTTTAGAGCCAAAATACTCGCAAGATTTTTCAGGATCCCTATATTCGCTTATATGGCATATACTTCTGTAAGGGCTTGGTGTAGAAGAGTTAATTAAATTTTGATATTCAATTGGAGAAAATTTAATGAATCCATTTGTACTATAAACGATTAGCCCTAACGAAACTGTTGAAATTGCGATAATAATTGGTTTAGATCTTAGGTAAGATATTGGTGTATTAAAATCATTAAGAAACTTTATTTTTTCAATATATTTATTACTCAAGTAACCTAAAAAGGTAGATGAAATAATACCTATATATATGAAGTTTTTACTTAATGAAAAGTAAGCGATAGCTACTACTAATGGCCAATGCCAAAGGTATATTGAATAAGACCAAGCTCCTATCTTTTGAAAAAGTAAGTTTCCAGTGATAAAGCTATTTTTTGAATTCGCTTGTATTATTAGAAAAGCTCCTATCACTGGGAACATTGCCAAATAGCCCGGCCATGGTGTTTCTTTTGTAACAAAGAAATATGAGCCTAAAATGAATAAAACACCAATGATTTCTAAAACTTTATTTTGTTTGTTTCTAAACCTACTAGGATATAGATAAGCCACTCCACCAATCATCATTTCCCAAGCCCGAGATGGAAATAAATAATATGATGCATTAGGCCATTTGTAAGTAACCAATACACAGAAAACAAAGCCTGTTACAGTGCCTAATAAAAGCATCTTTTTGGTCATTTTGAGTGATAATACTTTGCTTGAAAGTACTAAAAGAATTGGGTAAATAATATAAAACTGCCATTCAACAGAGAGAGACCAAGTATGAAGAAGCCACTTTTCATGTGATGAGGAGTCAAAATAGCCCGATTCTAACCAGTAAATGTTATTAGATATGAACCCTACGCTGCTAACTGCATGTTTGCCTAGAGCTTTGTACTCAGTAGGGGATAAGAAGAACCAACCAAAAATTAATAATATAATACACAGAAGAGCAAGCGCAGGAATAATTCTATTTGCACGCGCCACGTAGAACCTTAAAATAGAAAAGTTTTCTTGTTCTAATCCTTTAAATATTATCCCTGTCATTAAAAAACCAGAGATAACAAAAAATACATCTACACCTGCGAATCCACCAGGCATCCAAGATGAGTTAAAATGAAATAAAACAACAGCAATAACTGCTATAGCCCTTAAGCCATTAATATCTTCCCTGAACTGCAAACTATTACTCCTTAATTGATATAGATTTTTTGTAAATGAGACCTAGTAATAACGCTAGTAAATTAATCATCATTAATTTTATGTATTAGCCCAGCTATATATGAAGTTCATTTAAATGCTTAACTATTATATGGTTAATATATTGTAAAGTATATCGATTAACCCCAGCTTATTAACTGTGTATTTTGCACTAGATCTCGTGGTAATGAGTTTTTAATCTTATTTTTTTGCCATTTTCCCAGCCCAATAGGGCAACCACACAGCGTTAATACCACTTCACCTATTGTTTGAGTTGCCTCAGTTAAGCATATATCTTTACCTTGAAAATAATCATTGGCTTGCTCGTTATTTAAAGCAAATACATTGGTTTTACACTCATTGCCAAATACGGTTGCAAACTCGTGCGTTAGCCTTACGCCATTTTTATGAATAATGCCAATTTGAATACCTAAACGTGCGTACTTAATTTTATTTTGCACGGCTTCAAACCCCTCAGGAAATAACCACAGTTCTTTGTCACGCTGCATTAGGCTGCCAGGCAGGTTAGTTAACCCAAAATGCTTTTTAAGTGATTGCATAAACGCGGCACTTTGCTTTTTATCAAACTCGTTAAACGGAAATGCACCTTTTTTAACGGTTTGATTTGGGTTATTGCAACTTGTGTGCTTTTTAAATTTAGCAATAAAAAAGCCTTCGCTATCGAATGTTTGCGGCCATACATGCAAATAGCCTTCACTTGTTGTTGCTTTACTTGCACCTTCAAATAAATCACTTAGCGATTGTGGGGCAATATAGTCACCAAACTCACTCAGTAAATAATCACACACTTGTTGGTTTTCGAGCGGGGTAAGTGTGCAGGTTGAATACACTAACGTGCCACCTGGCTTTAATGCGTAAAATGCGCTTTTAATTAAGTCTTTTTGTACTTGGGCTATTTGAATGTTTGATTCTATTGACCAGTTTTTTAGTGCATCGGCGTCTTTACGTACCGTGCCTTCGCCAGAGCATGGCGCGTCTAGCAATATGCTATCAAAGCATTCAAACATGTAGTTGCCAAATATAACGCCATCAAAATGCGAGAGCGCACAGTTACCTACTCCCATCCGTTTGAGTGTTGCGCTGAGTACCTTTAAACGAGATGACGATAGCTCATTTGCAACAAGCACGCCTTGGTTATTCATAAGTGCTGCTAGCTGCGATGTTTTAGAGCCCGGCGCTGATGCCATATCAAGGACGAAATTATTTTGAGAGTCTGCGAGTTCAATGCTTTGCTTTAATGCCATAGGCGGCAGCATTGAGCTTGCTTCTTGCACGTACATAGCACCACTTAGGTGTAAGTCGGTATTACCTAGGGCTAGGTTTTGCTCTTCATCGTTTGGGCGCTCTAACCAAAAGCCTTCACTGCACCAAGGGATTGGGGTTAGCACCCAATTTTTTTCAGTTGCACGTTTTACAAATTCTTCAATGCTAATTTTTAATGTATTAACGCGGATAGATTTTCTGAGGGGCCTGCGACACGCATTTAAAAAGTCATCTAAGTTTAGATGCGCTGGTAAATAGGTTTTTACGTCGTTAATAAAGTGCTCAGGAATAAAAGTGTTGGCGTTCACGCGTTAGCTCATACTATAAAAATAAAGCGCGATAATAGCATTTATATAATGCATTTTCAGCGCTTAAAAACGTAACATCCAATTTATTGCTATGTCGACACTTTGTTGGTTCGGCCTATTTTAAAGGTGATTTTATACGACTTTAGATTAATAGTGTCGACAATGAGTGTGTTTTTTAGCCATTTCGATAGGTTTAAGGGTTGACATGATTTTTTAATAAGCTCATAGTAACCACACTAATTGTCGACAATCTAAAAAATAACTTATGACACACACATTTTTAAACGAAGCGCCTATAACTACCGCATCAGATCAAGTATTTGTAGATATGCGCCGTGAGATTGTTGAAGGCAGCATAGTTCAAGGCAGTAAAATATCAGAGCCTGAACTTGCAAAACGTTATGGTGTAAGCCGTGCAACGCTTAGAGAGGCATTGAATCGCCTAGAAAGTTGCTACCTTGTTGAGCGTAAAGCTAACGTAGGTTGCCGAGTAGTTGCCCTTACCGCTGAGCGTTTGATTGAAGTTTATCAAGTTCGCAGCTCACTTGAAGGCTTGGCATGTAGGCTTGCTGCCGACAATATGGAACCCGAAGAAGTAAAAGGCTTAAAGCAATTACTTAATCAGCACCTACAAACACAACGTGTTAAAGAAGGCGAATCTTATTATCAAGAAGCCGGCGATTTAGATTTTCATTACCGTATTATTCAAGGCAGTAAAAACGCGCATTTAATTCATTTACTGTGTAATGAGCTTTATCAATTAATACGCATGTATCGTGTACAAATGGGCATGGTGGGGCCGCGTGTATCAAAAGCGTTTGATGAGCATTTAGCTATTATTAACGCCATTGAAAACCACGACGGTGAACTGGCCGAAATGCTTATGAAGCGCCATATAAGCGCATCGCAAGCAAATATTCAAACCAAATTTGACTTATTAGCTAAGCAAAAAGCATAAGCTGTTAAAAGTTAAAAGTTAAAAGTTAAAAGTTAAAAGTTAAAAGTTAA
>TARA_B110000046_G_scaffold43291_1_pt1 | contig 35506 bp, 34 predicted proteins | sample TARA_B110000046 | Tara Oceans TARA_B110000046 (sample SAMEA4397157) | marine metagenome | biome: Polar Biome; feature: [DCM] deep chlorophyll maximum layer (ENVO:01000326); material: water (ENVO:00002006), including particulate matter (ENVO:01000060) such as... | depth 40 m
TACTTCTGATAAGTTATTCATAGCAGCTAACAATATTAAAGGTTCAAAAAATATAAAGTTTTCTGTGGTAAGATATGGAAATGTAATGGGCTCCACTGGTTCAGTTATGCCTTTCTTTTTAAAGAAAAGAAAAGAAGGAGTATTACCAATAACAGATAAAAAAATGACAAGGTTTAATATTTCTCTTCAAGATGGTTGTCAAATGGTATTTGATGCCATAGAGAAATCTTGGGGAGGTGAGTTATTTGTACCTAAAATACCATCTTATAAAATTGTTGATGTTGCAACTGCTATAGGACCAGATTGTATTCAGCAAGAAGTAGGAATAAGACCTGGCGAGAAATTACATGAAGAAATGATAACTGTATCTGATGCAATGAATACATATGACATTGGTAAGTATTACGCAATTTTACCACAAAAGACACTTTTTGAAAGAGAAGATTTTATTAAACATTTTAATGCAAAACTAGTTGATTCTAATTTTTCTTATAATTCTGGTGATAATAAAGAATGGGAAACGACAGAATCTTTAAGAGATTTGGTGAAAATTCATGTGGATCCTAATTTTAAAGGATAATGAAAAAAATACCGTACGGTAGACAGAGTATAGATCAAAATGATATTGATGCTGTTATAAAAATATTAAAGGGAGATTTTTTAACTCAAGGGCCTAAAGTGAAAGAGTTCGAAAATAAATTTTCTAACTACGTTGGTACAAAATATTCAGTTGCTGTAAATAGCGCAACTTCAGGATTGCATTTAGCAGTTTTAGCTTTAGGATTAAAAAAAGGAGAACGTGTAATAACTACACCTATTTCTTTTGCTGCAACTGCAAATTGTGTGCGTTATGTAGGAGGGGAAGTTTGGTTTGCTGACATTGATAAAATTACATATTTACTTTCCCTTGATAGTACCAGAAAGCTAATAGAGAGTAAACCGAAAGGGTTTTTTAAAGGAATAATTCCTGTAGATTTTGCAGGACTTCCAGTTGATTTAGAGGACTTTAAAGAATTGGCAAAAGAGCATGATTTATGGATTATTGAAGACGCATGCCATGCCCCGGGTGGCTCCTTCACTGATTCCAAAGGCATTATTCAAAAATGCGGAAATGGAAATTATGCTGATGTTGCTGTTTTTTCTTTTCATCCAGTTAAACATATAGCATGTGGCGAAGGTGGAATGGTGACTACAAATTCTAAAAAAATATTTGATAGGCTTACTTCTCTTAGAACACATGGAATAACAAAAAATAACATGAATGAAAATCATGGAGGATGGTTTTATGAAATGCAAGAGTTAGGATTCAATTACCGATTAACTGATATTCAATCTGCTTTAGGAATTACACAACTTGCAAAGAATAATTTAGGTGTAGCAAGAAGGAATGAAATTGCTACTGTTTATAAAGAAGCATTTAAGTCAAAATTAAAGTTTCAAATATCAGAAAAAGGTAAGCTTAATGCACATCATTTATTTGTTATTGAAGTTGAAAACAGAAAAGAATTATATGATTATCTATTAAAAAATAATATTTTCGCTCAAATTCATTACATACCTATTCATACATTGCCTTATTATAAGAAAATTGGTTATAAAGAAGCAGATTTGATTAATTCCGAAAATTACTACTCAAAATGTTTAAGTCTTCCAATGTATCCATCGTTAAGTGAAAAAGAACAAAGTTTTGTTATTGAAGCTGTAAATTATTATATAAATCTAAAATGATTAAAAAAGTTTTATTAGACAATATTAAAATCGAAAGAAGAAGGAGATTATTTGGTCTCACTAATCCTGACCCTCATTCTAAAATTTTATGGAACAAAGTATTAAGATCAACAAAAAATAATGACGATAAATCAAAATTATTAATTGCTTATAACTTTGCAAAAAAAATTGATTATAATCACCCTGGAATGGATCCAGATATTTATTTTGCTCACCCTTTAAGAGTTGCCTCATATTCTTTTTTACATTTAAATTCAAATAACTCACCTTTATGAATCAGACGAGTTATTTAAAAATTAATAAAAGAAACTAAAAAAATTAATTAATATTATTCAATGAGTTTTAAATCAAAAATAGGTCTCGGAACAGTTCAATTTGGTTTAGAATATGGAATAAATAATATAAGAGGAATAACATCAAATATTGAAATAAAAAAAATTTTAAATGTTTTGGATTCAAATAAAATTTCATTAATTGATACAGCAAAAGCTTATGGTAAATCTGAAATGTCTTTAGGGCTTCATGATTTGTCATCTTTTAAAATAGTATCTAAATATCGTCCAACTTTAGAATTCGGGACAATAGAGAATCAACTTAACGATTCTCTGTTGAAGTTAAAAATTAATAGTATTTATGGTTATTTAGCTCATGATCCTATTTCATTATTGACAAATAATTTAGAATGGAATGATTTGAATTGTTTAAAAAAAAAAGGAAAAATTAAGAAAATAGGTTTTTCCATTTCTAAAACATCTCATCTTAAAAAAATTTTAGAAAAAGGAATAATTCCAGATTTAATACAAGTTCCTTATAATTATTTTGATAATAGATTTGAAAAATATATAAAGTACCTAAGTTTGAAAGGTTGTGAAATTCACGTAAGATCAATTTTTTTACAGGGGTTATTTTTTAGTAATATTAACTCATTAAATAAATTTTTTGATCCTTTAATATATGATATTGATTTTCTACAAAAAAATTATAAAAATCTCTCTGGAGAACTTATGAATTATGCCTCTTGTAATCAATATATCGATCATATTATTATTGGAGTTGAAAATTCAAAGCAGTTGATTCAAAATATTGAACAATTAGATAATTCATTGGGATTACCTATTAAAAAGTTTAATTTTCCTGAAAAAATACTTGATCCCTTTAACTGGTTAAATTTGATTGATGACTAAATTAAAATTAGGAATAATTGGTTCTAGCCCTGGAAATGGTCATCCTTATTCTTGGTCTGCTATTTTTAATGGCTATGACAAAAGTTTGATGAATGATTGCCCATTTGATGTTATTCCTAAATATCTAAATGAAAAAGATTTTCCAAGTGATTATTTAAATAAATTTGCCGAAGTAAAATATATTTACACTCAAGATTATAATATGTCAAAACAAATTGCTGAAGCTTCAAATATCAACAATATTGTGCATAACCCTGAAGATTTAATTGGTAAAGTAGATGCTATTTTATTAGCCAGAGATGATGCTGAGAATCATTACAAAATGTCTAAAATTTTTATTGAAGCAGGTTTACCAATTTATATAGACAAACCTTTGGCATTCTCTAGAGCTGAAGCTAAAAAAATATTCGACTTACAAAAATATAGTGGACAAGTTTATAGCTGTTCTGCTTTAAGGTTTGCAGATGAATTAATTCTTACTGAGAAGGACAAAGAATTTATAGGTGAATTAAAACATATTGAAGTGAGTATTCCTAATAATTGGAAAAAATATTCTGTACATATAATTGAGCCAATTATCAGTCAATTTGATAATATTGGAAATTTTATAAAAATTATACCATTTTTTAAAGACGGAATTAATCACTGTTTAGTTGAATGGAAGGAATTTTCTGCATACATTAAAACAACTGGAAATATACCCTCTAGTTTAAATTATAGATTTTATGGCAGTAAAAATTTTATTGATAAACCTTTTCTGGATACATTTAATTGTTTTAAAAAATCACTAATGAATTTCGTAAATATAATTAATGGTAAGTCAAAAAATATTCCAGAAAAAGAAACTTTAGAAATAATCTCTTTAATAGAAAAAGGCTCTTTATGAAAAATTTATTAATTACAGGTGGAGGAGGAAAAATAGGATTTACATTAACTAATCACTTTTTAAAAAATAAAGATTTAGTAGTAATTACAACAAGAGATAAAAAACAGTTTTTATCTAGCAAAAAAAATGATTTATTTAATAGACAAAACTTGCATATTATAGAGGTTGATTTTTTACATAAAAACCCTACTAAAATTATTACAAGCTATTTAATAAATAATAAAATAAATATTGAACATATAATTCACAATGCAAGATCATTAGATTTTTTGTCTATTGATAAAAATGGGTCGACCAGTGAAGAAAATTTTATGGGGGAATTTTTTTTAGATGTTGTTTTTCCTTATCAGTTAAATGAATCAATTATTAAATTAGAAAATACGAATCTAAAAAATATAATTTTTATAAGCTCAATCTACGGAATTGTAGCTCCTACACCCTCCTTATATGAAAACTTCAAAATGTCTTCATCAATTAATTATGGTGTTAGTAAGGCAGCTCAAATACACTTAACAAAAGAATTAGCAGTAAGGTTAGCTCCAAAAATTAAAGTTAATTGTGTAAGTTTGGGTGGAATTATTGGAAGAAGTAGTAAAGAATTTGAAGAAAAATACAATAGTTTAAATCCATTAGGGAAAATGCTAGAAGATCATGAAGTAATAGAACCTATAAAATTTTTAATTTCTGAAAATGTAAAAAGTATGACAGGACATAATTTAATAATAGACGGTGGATGGACAACTTGGTAAGAAATAAAATTATTGCAGTTATCCCTGCGAGAGGAGGGTCAAAAAGAATTCCAAATAAGAATATAATTAAGTTTGGCGGAAAACCAATGATTGCCTACACCATTGAAGCAGCTATAAAATCTGATCTTTTTGATAGAATAATAGTTTCTACAGAAAGTAAAGAAATAGCCAAAATTTCTATTGATTATGGAGCAGAAGTTCCTTTTTTAAGAGAAAAATATTATAATGATTTTTCACAAACTAGTCAAGCTACTATATATACTGTAAAGAAAGCATCGAAATATTTTAATCAAAATTATGATACAGTATTTCAATTAATGGCCAATTGTCCATTTAGAAATTCAAACGATATTATAGATGCATGGAATTTTTTCAATTCATCCAATCATAATTTTCAAATTAGTTGTTTTAAATACGGATGGGTAAACCCGTGGTGGGCTTGTAAATTAGATTCAAAAAACAATCCTACTCCAATTTTCCCTGATGATATTAGAAATAATAGATCTCAGGATCTTCCTGAAGTTTACTGTCCTACTGGAGCGATTTGGATAGCTAAAACAGATAAGCTAATTAAACAAGGTACATTTCATTCTAATGGGCAAAAGTTTTATCCTATTTCTTTAAAAAGTGCAATGGATATCGATGATTATGATGATTTAGAAATGGCTAAATTATTTTTAAAAAAAAATGAATAAAACTATTTTATTCAGAGTAGACTGGAACTCTAAAATTGGATTAGGACATCTTTACAGGATTCTGGCTATTTGTGAAATGATTGAGTCTATTTATCATTTTAAAATAATCACATCATATACATCAAGTGTTGAATTGATTCCTTTTGGATATTTGTATGAAACTATACCTAACAATGTCAGTATAAACAAGGAACCAAATTGGTTTCAAAAAAAATTCAGTTCAGATAACCATTTATTAATAATAGATGGGTATCAATTTAAAAGTGAATATCAAAAATATATATATAATATTGGCTATAAATTAATTTATATTGATGATTTAATTGAAGATAAAATGTATGCTGACCTTGTAATTAATCATTCTAATTTTGCATCAAAAAACAAATATCAAGGTCAAAATCATACAAAATATGCAATAGGCTCCAGATATGCTTTATTAAGAGCCTCATTTTTATCTTTAGCAAAAGAAAAAAAAATAGAAAAAAAAATAGATGAAGTTTTTATTAATTTCGGAGGATCAGACATGTATGATTTAAGCTTTAAGTACTGCTCTGCACTTTCAAAAATAAATAAAATAAAAAAAATTAATTTAGTTTTGGGAGGCGCCTATAATCAAAATATAAATTCATTAAATTCTGAGAAAGTAGTTGTATTAAAAAAAATAAATGATAAAGAAATGATCATGCTATTTAAGAAATGTCAATTGGCGATAGTCCCTTGTAGTACAGTTTTATACGAAGCCTTATGTTCAAGTATGTATGTTGTCTCAGGTTACTACGCTAGGAATCAATATCTTTCATATCAGTACCTAAATGATAAAAAAGCGATTAAGGGAATAGGAGATTTAAGAAAATATAATCCTAATGAATTATTTAAGTTAATTCCTAAAATAAATATGAACGAAGTAGCTGATCAAAATAAAATTAAAATAAGCATAATAGATGGGTATCAAAAAGAAAGAATATTAAATTTGTTAGAAGACATAATATGAACGAACAGGAAATAATTAACAAAGTAATTAATAAATTTATTGAGTTTGTTAAAGAAAATGATATTGAAATTATCGAAAAAGACATAAATAAAGATACAAGACTTATTGGGACATCTTCACAAATAGATTCAATGGATTTGGTAAGTTTTATTGTTGAAATGGAACAAGTTATCGAAGATTTGACTTCAAAAGAAATTCAGTTAGCATCTGAAAAGGCAATGTCAAGAAGAACAAGCCCATTTATTTCACTCGAATCTCTTTCAATATTTATTAAAGAATTGTTAAATGAATAATAGAGTAGTACTAATAACAGGTTCAAGAAAAGGGATAGGTTTTTTATTGGTGAAATATTTTATAGATAAGGGCTATAAAGTTATTGGTTGCTCGAGAGGAGAATCTGATTATGTACATAAAGATTATTATTTTATTCAATGCGATGTGACAAATGATTTAATGGTTAAAAGCGTTGTGAAATTAGGGTGTAAGAAATTTGGAACTATAGATATACTGATTAATAATGCAGGTATAGCTTCTTTAAACCATTCTATTTTAACTCCATTAAGTACTGTTAAAAAAGTATTTGAAACTAATTTCAACGGAAGCTTTCTCTTTAGCAGGGAATGTGCAAAAATAATGATAAAAAAGAAAGAGGGAAGAATTATTAATTTCTCAACTGTAGCAGTACCAATGAGTTTGGAGGGTGAAATGATTTATGCATCAAGTAAGTCAGCTGTGGAATCAATGTCAAAAATTTTATCTAAAGAATTATCAAAGTTTAATATTACAGTAAATACAGTTGGACCAACTCCAATAGATACAGATTTAACAAGGGTAGTTCCAAAGGATAAATTAGATAAAATAATTAATGATCAAACAATAAAAAGGTTTGGAAAAGTAGAAGATATTATTAACGTAATAGAATTCTTTATAAATAAAAAAAGCAGTTTTATTACTGGACAAACAATTTATTTAGGTGGGGTATGTTGATTAAACATTTAAAAAAATACAAGGGAGTTGCAGTAATTGAAGAAAAAAGAAAATTTAGTTATTCTGACTTAAATTCACAAATATATTTATATTCTGAGGATCTTAGTAAATATATAAAAAGCGGTGATGTTATAGTTTTAAAATCAGATTATAGTTTTTATGCTATATCCTTATTGATTGCAGTATCTAGGTTTCCGTGTATAATTATTCCAATTGTTGATTCATCGATTGAAGAAATTGAAAAAAAATATATTGCTAGTTCTCCAAATAAGATTATTGAAATTTCAAATGTAGGAAAATTAATTATTGTTGATTATCCATTAAATACTCATATTTTCGATAATTACACTAAAATTACAAGAAATAATGAATGTGGAATAGTTCTCTTTTCTAGCGGGAGTACGGGCTTACCAAAAATAATGGTTCAGAATTTAAATAGAATCATTGATTTATTGCCTTCTCCCAAAAAACAAAAAAAATTGAACTTTCTTTTATTTCTACTATTCGATCATATAGGAGGACTTAATACTTTATTAAATTGTCTTAATGTCGGATCGACAGTAACAATCCCAATTAATAGGAAACCAGAAACAATTATCAAAGTTATTAGTCTTGAAAATGTGAATGTATTACCAACCTCACCAACTTTTCTCAATCTAATGATGATAGAAAGTTCTTTTGATGTTGCAAATTTAAGCAGTCTAAAATTAATAACTTATGGGACTGAAAGAATGCCAGAAGGATTGTTAAAAAAAATAAAAAATAAAATTCCTCATGTTAGACTTCTTCAGACCTTTGGGACTAGTGAAACAGGGATTTTAAAAACTTTGAGTAAATCATCTGACAGTACTTATTTTAAAATAAGTGATCCAAATCAAGAATATAAAATTATTGACAATGAGCTTTATATTAAGTCAAAGACAAAAGTTGAGGGTTATATTAATTCTAGCAATAAAAATTTCAAAAAAAATGGGTGGTTTGCAACTGGAGATTTAGTTGATGTCGATAATGATGGTTACATAAAAATAGTAGGAAGAAAGGATAATGTTATTAATGTAGGAGGGCTAAAAGTTCTACCCATTGAAGTCGAAGATATTATTAATAGATTAGATGAGGTAGTAGATTGTACAGTCTATGGTTTACAAAATAGTATTACAGGTCATATTGTTTGCGTTAGGGTTGTAAAAAATAAAGAAACTGAAGAAATTGAATTAAAAAAGAAAATTAAAAATTATTGTAAAGAGAATTTAGACAAATATAAAGTCCCGGCAAAAATAATTTTTGAGAAAAATATTACTTTCAATAAAAGGTATAAAAAAAAGTTAAATAAATAAAATATGGCTGATTCAAAACTATTTTTAAAAGTTCTTGTTGATCAATTCGATGAGTTTGATCAAAAAAATTATCGAATGGATTATAAATTTAAAGATGATGATAATTGGGACTCTTTGGTAGCACTTAGTTTTATTGCCGCAGTGGATAATGAATTTTCAATAAAAATATCTGGAGATGATTTATCAATTTGCGAAACATTTACGGATTTGTATAATTTATTTAGTGAAAAAAAATAAAAATATTTTAATAACTGGTGGGTCATCTGGAATAGGACTTGATCTTGTTAAATCTCTTTCAAACAGAAATTGGTCGTTTCATTTTACTGTAAGAAATGATTTCAAGGTTTTGAAAAAAATTACAGACGGCATGTCGTTTAAAGGTTCATCTGAATTTTACAAAGGCGATTTAAACGATGATAATTTTTTACAAAAATTATCAAATGAACTACCAGTAATAGATTATTTCATTTTTTCTGCCGGTATTTTAGAAATACAACCAATAAAATTTTTAGATAGAAAGTTAATTAATAAGACTCTTGATATCAACTTATATTCACCTATTTTATTAACTTCCAACTTATTAAAAAATAAAAAGATTTCTAAATCAGGATCAATTGTCTTTATAAGTTCAATCGCAGGTAATTTTTTTTTTGCACCTGGGTATTCTATGTATTCAATTTCAAAAGCTGCAATAAATAGCTTTTCAAAATCATTGGCGATTGAATTAGCTTCTCAAAAAATTAGAGTAAATAGTATATTGCCTGGAACTGTTTCTACGAGGATGACAAAAAATATCAATATTTTGAATGATTCATCAATAAATAAACACAACTCTAAATATCCATTGGGGATTGGCAAACCAAAAGATATAGCTGGATTAATTGATTTTTTATTGAGTAAAAAATCAAATTGGATTACTGGAAGTTCTTTTGTTATAGACGGAGGATATACAATCAATAAATGAAAAATAAATTTTATAGTACAGTAATTGACTCGGTTTCAAGTTGTGTTCCTAAAAAAAAACTAGACCTTAATACCTTCGGATCAGTTTTTGGAATTAATGAGGTAAAAAAAATTATTAAATCCACAGGAATATCAGAAGTAAGAGTTGCAGATAAAAATGTGACGGCTTCAGACCTATGTGAAAAAGCAGCAGAACATTTACTGACAAAGCGTAAAATTAATAGAAATGAAGTTGGCGGCTTAATATTTGTTTCCCAAACAAGAGATTATGAATTACCTCAAACTAGTCAGATTCTACAACATAAACTTGGTTTAGATGAAGATTGTATATGTTATGATCTTCCAATAGGGTGTTCAGGATATATTTATGGCTTATATCAATCAATGCTTTTGATAGAGTCATCTTCAGCTAAAAAAGTTTTATTATTGGTAGGTGAAACAAATTCTAGATTCATTGATGAAATGGATCAGAAGACAAAATTGGTTTTTGGAGATGCTGGCACAGCCACATTATTAACAAATGGTGTCAATGAATCAAACTTAATTTTAAGAGGAAGTGGCTTAGGATTTAAAAACTTGATAATAGAGAATGGAGGATATCGTAAAAATAGAAACAGTTCGGAAAAATTTATTAAAATGAATGGGTTAAATGTTTTTAATTTTACTATTGACAAAGTTCCAAAAATCATTAATGATATTCTTAGTTATAGCTCATCCGAAATCAAAGATGTTGATAGATTTTTTTTTCATCAGGCGAATAATTTCATGGTAAAACATTTATACAAAAAATTAAAAATTGAAGTGGACAAAGTTCCATGCAACATGAACAAATATGGAAATACAGGCGGAGCAAGTATTCCTTTACTTTTATCTGAATCTCATAGTAATGAAAGTTTAGAGAAAATTATATTGTGTGGATTTGGAGTAGGACTGTCATGGGGAGCTATTTTAACTAATCTTTCGAAAACATTTTTTTTGAAACCAATCGATTACTAATTTGAAGAATTTAACTCCAAATTCATTTGTAAAATTAGATAGTTTAATAAATGAGAGAATTGCTGAGATGTTTAACACAAAAAGGGTTGTAATAAAGAACTATATTTGTTTAAATAAAAAAGATTCCATCCTTATTTGGGAATCTAGAAATTGTTCAGATGTTGTTAAACAAATGGTTAACAATAAAAAAATTTCACAAATTGAACACCAGAAATTCATGATAAGTTTAAAAAGTCAGAATGATAAAGATCATTGCTCTAAAAAAAGGTATTATTGGGCAATCTTTAGAAATTATAAATTTGTAGGATCTATAAACCTAACAAATATAGATTTGAAAAATTCAATTTGTACTTCTGGAGCCTATTTAAATTCTAATTTTGTAGGTTCTGGTTATGGAATGTTAATTATTTATATTCAGCATTTTATTGCATTCGAGATATTTAATATATTAAAAATAGAAAGTATTGTTGAAGTAAATAATAAAAAAGCTTTAAGAATAAATAAATTTTTTGAGGCAGAAATTTTTAAAAATCAAAAAATTGGTAAGAGAGAATTTTACTCAATATTATTTAGAAAAAATATATGGAAAAATAAAATTAAAAATTATTATAATTTGATTAATAAAATTCTTTAATATATTTTAATGAATAAAATAAATAATAAATGCTTTATAATAGCAGAGTTGTCTGCAAATCACGGAGGTGATATAGAAATAGCAAAAGAAACAATTAGGGCCGCTAAGCGCTCAGGTGCAGATGCAATAAAGCTTCAAACCTATCTACCTTCGACTATGACTCTACAGTCTCATAGAAATGATTTTATACTAAAAGGAGGGACGATCTGGGATGGCAGAAGTTTATATGAGTTATATCAAGAAGCATATTTACCTTGGGAATGGCACAAAGAAATTTTTGATCTTGCAAAAAAAGAGGAAATAATCTGTTTTTCTACACCATTCGATAAATCTGCCGTAGATCTATTAGAATCGTTAGACAATCCAATATATAAAATAGCTTCTTTTGAAATCACTGACATTCCTTTAATTCAATATGTAGCAACAAAAGGGAAACCGATAATTATGTCTGCAGGAATAGCAACTTATGATGATATAACATTGGCTATTAAAACATGTAGAGATGAAGGAAATAGTGATATTACAATTTTAAAATGCACCTCATCTTATCCTGCACCCTTTAGCGAAGTAAATCTAAAAATGATCCCGAAATATGCTAAGGAATTTGATGTAGAAGTAGGGCTTTCAGATCATACTATTGGAAATGTAGTTCCAATTTTATCTATCGCTATGGGTGCAACTGTGATTGAAAAACATTTTATTTTAAATCGTGATATTGGTGGACCTGATTCGTCTTTTTCGATGGATGAAACAGAATTTACAGACTTAGTTAAAGATATAAGAAAGGCGGAGCTTTCTATGGGAAAAGAAACATTTGATTTAAGTGATAAGCAAATCTCTGGCAAAAGGTATGGAAGATCAATTTATATAAGTAAAGAGACAAAAATAGGGGACAAAATATCGGAAGATAATATAAAAATCATAAGGCCAAGCTTTGGCTTAGAACCAAAATATTATCTTGAAGTATTGGGTAAAACAGTCAATAAAAACTTATCATTTGGTGATAGACTTCAGGAAGAAGACTTAGATAATTTTTCATGTAAATGATAAAATTAGTCGAATATTTTAAGCAAAATTTAATCTCTTTTCTGAGTAATAAAAAGCTAGTTTTTTCACACTATTTTTTTCTTGAAAAAAGATTAAAAAAACAATTAAAATTTAATTCAAATAATATTAATTTAGAAAATATTTCTAATAAAAAAATAATCATTCCACTAATTGAAACAAGTCATTATCAACACTTACAAATATTAGGTCTGGCAAAGGCCTTAGAATTACGAGGGGCTGAAATCAAATTATTAATTTGTGATGGTTTTTTAGATGCGTGTGAAATAAAATCTCAAAGGAACCAAAATGTTAAAAACCCATGTTTAAATTGTAAGCATCACATTAATAAGGTTTTACCAATTTTCAATTTTAAACAAATAACAATTTTAGATTTGATTTCAAAGTCAGAATTAATTAAAATTGAAGATAAGGCTCAAGACTTATTAGATTCAGGAAACTATGAATATATGGGATATAATTTTCAGAGTTGTCTTGAAGACTCTATTACCAGATATTATTATGGGAAGATTTCAAAAGATAAGGAAAAGATTAGATCTTTAAAACTTCTTAATATTAAAACTTCAATTATAGGTATAATTGCCGGTAGAAAGATATTAGATAATTTCAATCCTAATATATTCTTGAATAATATGAATGCTTATACCACTTGGAGTCCATTAATTGATGTTTTTGTTAAAAACAATGTACAAAAGGTATTGATAAATATGGCTAGTTTTAATTTTAAATGCATAAGGTTTAACATAGAAGATGTTTTCAAAGACACGAAAACCTATAAAGAATATAAATCTAAAAGAACAACTACAGAGTTGTCAATTTCTGAGGAGAATACACTGTCAAAGTTTATGAATGATAGGATTTCAGGAGCTGCGGATAGTTTCAAAAAATATAATTATTTCTCAAAAAAGTCTAAAAATTATATCAAAAAAATAAATTTTAATACTAATAAAAAAAACATATTCATCTTTCCCAACCTACTTTGGGATACTGGAATTACTGAAAATAATACAGGGTTATTTGATAGTATTTTGTCTTGGTTATTTGAAACCATAGAAATATTAAAAGACAATAAGAAAATAAATCTTTACATTAAAACGCATCCAGCTGAAGAATTTAGTTCTGTTAAATCTGCAAAAACAGTTCATGATCATGTGATGGAGAAGTATCCTAATTTACCATCAAACATTAAATTTATTTTGCCTAAAATGAAAATAAACTCGTATGACCTGTTTAAATATATTGACTTAGGATTAATATATAATGGAACAATCGGCTTAGAAATGATGCTTTCAAAAATTCGTATAGTTAGTGTGGGTAAAACAGTTTATAGTGGGTTAGGTTTATCACATGAACCTGAAGATTTAAATGATTACAAAAATTTTCTTATAGATGATAAGACCTATGACGTTGACAAAACAGAGGAGGTTAAGTTGTTTGCCTATTTCTATTTTATTAAAACACAAATTCCATGGACATTGACTAGAAAAGTGTGGGGTTATAATTTTAAAGGCTATACTTTTAATAGTTTAGAGGATATAATTCCTGGGAAAAATAAGCATCTTGATTTACTATGTAGATCTATATTATTTCCTGAAACCTACTCAGTCTATGATGATATAGATAATCCAGGTTCGATTCAATACTTAAATAATTAAATTTTTATCTTGTCAATTTCTAATCATACTTATAGTATCTTTTTAAGAGATATATTTCTAACTTTATGTAATTTATTAGTGGGAATTATTATTGCTAGAAAATTAGGCACGGAATTCTTTGGTTTTTGGATGATTTTAATGCTAGTCCCGAGCTATGCTGAAGCTTTTGGAAGAATAAAAGTAGATGTGGCTTCGGTTTATTTTATTGGCAAGAAAAAATATAATGAATTTTCAATTTTAAACAATGTCAATACTATAGGGTTATTAGTTACAATATTTATTATTATAGTATTTTTAATCTTTTTTGAATATATATATAAGTTTCTATTTGTTGATATTGAATATGATTTAAAAAATTATGTTTATATTATAATACTGCAAATTCCAACTCAAGTTTTTTTCCTAAATTATTCATATTATCATTTAGCAAAGGAAAATATTACTGTATATAATTGGATGCTGATTATAAAAGCAATAACTAATATAATATTATTATCAATTTTTCTTTTGTTACTAAATCTAAATATTTTAGGCGTTATAATGAGTCTAATTATATCAACTTTTTCTGGACTCTTTTACGGTTTTATAAATTCCAATATTAGTAAAGTTAAATTACATTTGAATATATCTGAATGTAAAGATTTGATTAGATATAGTTTAAACTTTTATATTTCTGGGATTTTAGCCCATTTTAATGATGTAGGAGTTCGAACCTTAGCTATCGTTTTTGTTTCTCCTGTGCAAATAGGGTTTCTTGCACTTGGTCAAAATTTATCAAAGTTACTAAATAGAATAAATGATGCTTTAAATGCAATTCTTTTTTCTAAGGTCAGTAAATCAAATTTCGAATCTGCGAAAGACTTGACTATAAAATCATTTAGAATGATTTCTATTTTAATATTTTCTTCAGGGATAATATTTTTTGTTTTAATAGAACATCTAGTTATTTTAATGTACGGAGCTGAGTTTTTAGAGTCTATAATTATTGTTAAAATAATTATTCCTGGAGTTCTAATTTATGGATCAACAACTACAATTATATCATTCTTGAATGGAGTTGGTATGGCTAGTACAATTCCTAAAATTCAAATTATTCCAATTTTCTTTCATCTCTTAGTTTCTTATTTTTTGATAGGAAAATATGATATCCAAGGGGGAGCTGCAGCTTATAGTTTGGGATTAATATTTTATAGTTTGTTATTAATACGTAAATTTACTATTGTAACTAGATGTACGGTGACCGATTTGATACCAACTTATTATGACTTTATTTTGCTTAAAAATTTTATAAATCAAAAGATAAATCCCCAAAAAAAATAGAACTTATGATTAAAAAAATCTTAAATTTTGTTCCGTATAATTTTAAAAATTTCCTCCATGATATTTATATATATCTATTTTTTAATAAACAATATGTCTCTAGAAGAAACTATAGATTTAGTGATGAAAATCTTAAATTTACACATCTTTTGGAGTGTATTAACTATTTAAGAGTTTCGGGATTCGAGAATGAAGTTCCCCCAGTTGTTTTTGAATTTGGGTGTCATTCAGGAAGAACATTTTCATCAATGATAAATGCTTCAAAATATTTAAAATTAAATAATGCTAGTTTTTATGCATTTGATTCATTTGAGGGTCTGCCTAAAACAGATCAGAAATATGATGGTTATTTTCAAACAGGAACATTCTTAACTTCTATTGATAAATTCAAAAAAATAATTAAATCTAATACTGGTGTTTCTTTAAAAGATCAGCAATGTATCAAAGGATATTATGAAGACACTCTTACTAAAGATTTACAAAGAACTTTTGAAGGTGTAGGTTTAGTACATATTGACGTTGACTTATATTCTTCTACTGTCACAGTTCTAAATTTCATTAAGCCTCTCTTGGTGGTTGGAACCATAATAGTATTTGATGATTGGTACTGTTTTCCACCTGGAAAACCCCTTGGAGAAAGATTAGCATTTGAGGAATTTAGGATAGGAAATAATGGATTTGATTTCGAACCATGGAAATCGTATTCTACCTTTGGTAAATCTTTTTTTGTTACTAAAATCCCACAATAAAATATTATGATTAAATATCCCGTTTATAAACCATTTTTGTCTGGAAATGAGAAAAAATATGTTAATGATTGTCTTGATTCATCATGGATATCTTCTAAGGGAAAATATATCGACCTATTTGAAAATTCTTTTAAAGATTTTTTGAACTTAAATCATGCCACTTCAGTGTCTAACGGCACTGTTGCCCTTCATTTAGCATTGTTAGCCTTAAACATTAAAGAAGGCGATGAAGTAATAGTTTCTACATTAACTTACATAGCCTCTGTTAATGCTATAAAGTATGTTAATGCAACTCCTATTTTTGTTGATTGTAATTCTATGAATTGGAATATAGATGCTGATAAAATTGTACAAAAAATATCAAGTAAAACGAAAGCTATAATGGCAGTTCATTTATATGGAGCGTCTTGCGAGATGGATAAATTACTCAGTATATGTAAAAAACATAATCTACTTTTAATTGAAGACGTTGCCGAGGGATTTGGAACAAAATTTAAAGATAAATATGCTGGTTCATTTGGAGATGTTTCTACATTTAGTTTTTTTGGAAATAAAACAATTACAACTGGAGAGGGTGGAATGGTAGTAACAAAAGAAAAAGAGTTAATTCAAAAAGTAGCTTATTTAAAAAGTCAGGCAGTTTCTGAATCGAGAGAATATTGGCATAATCATATTGGCTATAATTTTAGAATGACAAATATTTGTGCGGCTATTGGACACGCACAAATCGAAAATGCAAGTGAAATATTAAATAAGAAAGAACAGATAGCATTATTCTATAAAAAAGAATTAGAAAATATAGATGTGGAATTTCAAGTTGAGCAAAAAGAAACTAATCATTCATATTGGATGGTTAGCATTCTTTTCGAAAATGAATACAAAAAACAAATAATAAGAAATAGATTATCTAAGTCTGGAATTGAAACAAGACCTGTTTTTTTTCCTATACATACAATGCCGATGTATTACTCGAAAGAAAAATTTAAAATTTCAGATAATGTAAGCAAAAGGGGAATTAATCTTCCTAGCTATCCTGAGCTGACTCAATTAGACATCAAATATATTTGCGATCAAATAAAAAAGTAAAACATGAAAAAAACCGCCTTAATCACAGGAATTACTGGTCAAGATGGAGCTTATTTAGCAGAACTCCTGTTGAGTAAAAACTATAAAGTTTATGGAACTTATAGAAGATCATCAACTCCTAATTTTTGGAGACTCATGTACTTAAATATTTATGATAAATTGGAATTGATACCTGCTGACGTTACGGATATGGCTAGTATATATGAAGCAATTTCTGTTTCTCAGCCTAATGAAATTTATAATTTGGCTGCGCAGTCTTTTGTTAGTGCCTCCTTTCAACAACCTTTATTAACGGGGGATGTGGATGGTATAGGAACTACTAGAATTCTGGAGTGCATTAGACAGATAGATAAATCGATAAAGTTCTATCAAGCTTCAACGTCAGAACTTTTTGGAAATGCGCATGCACCAGGCGCTGTTTTGAATGAAAATTCAACTATGATGCCAGCTTCCCCTTATGCAGCGGCAAAAATTTATTCTCTGCATCAGGTGAAAGTTTATAGAGATGCATATGGAATGTTTGCTTCAAATGGGATCTTATTTAATCATGAATCTCCTATTAGAGGACTAGAATTTGTTACAAGAAAGGTTACTAATCTTGTCGCAAAAATTAAGGTTGGAATAGCCGATAAGTTAGTTTTGGGCAATTTGGATTCAATACGTGATTGGGGTTATGCAAAGGAATACGTTGAAGGAATGTGGAGAATATTACAATCGGATGAGCCAGATGATTATGTTATTGCAACTGCTGAGGCCCATTCTGTAAAAACTTTAGTAAAAACTGCTTTTGATCGTGTTGATCTTGATTGGGAAAAATATACGGTAACTGATAAGAAATTTTTAAGACCAATTGATGTTGGTCATCTTCTTGGAGACACTACCAAAATTTCCAATAATTTAAATTGGGAACCCCAAACTAAATTCAAAGAACTTATTGAAAAAATGGTTGATGAAGATTTGAATAGATGGGAAAAATGTAATAGTGGAGAATTATTTCCATGGGATGCACCAAATTATCCTGGAGAACATAATTTAATTACTCGATATAAAAAATCATAAATTATGTTGAAAAATTTATTTTCTACACTATTTGAGAACGAACCTACAAAGTGGGGAAATGGAATTTCTGCTTTATGGTCAGGAATGAGTTTAAATTTGTATTCGAAATCTCTTTTTAATAATAATTCTTTAGAATTTGAAAAACATCAATTTGAATTCGAATCTGCAAGAGCAGCTATTTTCCATTATTTAAAATTTAAAAATATAAGTACAAATGATGAGGTTATGTTATGTTCATTCACATGCGATGCAGTTAGCGATGCTGTTAAAGCTACAGGATGTAATTTAGTTTACATTGATGTTAATTCGGATTTATCGATGAACTTTGAAAATATTGTCAGTAAAATTAATAATAAAACCAAATTATTAATTTGCCAAAATACATTTGGAATTTCAGGTTTGAAAATAAATGAATTTAAAGAGTTAAGAAAATTAAATATTGCTATTTTACTTGATAACTGTTTATCATATGGCACAACTTGTTTTTTAGACGATCATTTATTTGACGCATGTGTTTATTCTTTCGAAGTTTCTAAAATTATTTGTGTTGGCTGGGCAGGTATATTAGAAGTTCCCAAAAATCAAATAATTAATTTTAAGGATTACCACAGTAAATTAGATTCAGTTTCATTTTATGAAGATTTAAGAAGAGTCTTTCAAACTTATTTAAATTTAATTTTTGTCGGAAATGGAGGTATTCTTACTAAATTTTTTTGGTATCTCTTTTTTTTCTTAAAAATATTCAGGAAATCAAGCGCTTCATCCATTAATTTTTTAAAAACTAAAAGGCTAGGATTTTTTTCATCAAAGATTTTATTAAATGTTTTGAGATCAAAAGAGAGTATTTTTTCTAAAACAAAAAAAAATTTCACTCATTTTTTTCATTACACGCAAAACTTGGGTTATAGAACAGTGCACAGGACTATTAATATAAACAATGTTGTGAGTTGTCGATTACCATTATTGATAGACGAGAGTAAAAAAGATGATTTTATCAATCTAGCTTTAAAAAAATATAAATTAGAAATTGGTCTATGGTTCGATAAATTTCCAGAAAATGATATGGATAAAAATCAATTTTGTAATACTTCTAATATTTTACCATGTATAGTAAATATCCCATGCTACTGGACCCTCACAAAAAATGAGATCCATAAGGTAAATTCATTTTTGAAATTTTTCATTAATAATAATGTCAAATAATACTTACTTCGTTAATCCGAAGGATGTCTTATTATATGTTTTAGGTTTTTTAATTCCAATACCGCTATTTATTGATCTTGAAAAATTTGCTTTAGTCTTAATCGTATATGATATATTAACTCCTATTGCTATTTCTGCAGGGAAACCGGTGCCAATAGCTTTGTTTTTAATACCAGTTTTTTTTCTTTTAAAAATTAAAAAGGCGGATATAACAAACTATATTGCGGTAACCCTACTGCTCTGTATTATAAACTTTAATTTAATAAATAAATTAGATTATATAAGATTTATTTCCTTACTTATAATTCCTTTATTCTTTTATATTTCTTATAATTTGTCAAATACAAATTATTTTTCTTTCTCCCGCGGTTATTTTATGGGCCTCTTTTTTTTTACTTCACTTCATTTTATTTCCTTTATTTTTAATCTTTTAGATTCTGCAAGCTTTATTGATAATTTAAAATATGGTGGAAGAAATTTTTTTGGACTGGAAATTTATCAGTTTTGGATTTCATTTTCTGCTGTTATATCATTTTTAGCCGTAACATTAATTTTTTTATACTTCATGAACGTAAAAAAAAGAAGGTCTCTTCTACCTTTAATATTTCTTTGTTTTTTTGAATTAGCATTAACACTTAGAAAGGCTGCTATATTAGATTTATTCATTTGTTTTGTATTTATTTTCATTTTTATTATTTTTTCTAGAAAAAAATCTACTTTTAATTTCAAAAATTTAACGCTAATTTTATTTTTTTGTTACGGCTTTTATTCAATATTTAATCTTGTTTTTCTTTCAAGGGGGATTACGATTGAAAGTTCTGTTTCTCAAAGAGATGGTGCTTATTTAATTTTTTTCAATATTTTGAGTAATATTGATTTAAACTCAGTATTATTTGGTTATAAAACAGGATGGGGCGGTTACAGCAATCTATTTGTTGAAGTTTTTTTAAGGACTGGTTTAATTGGTTTTATTCCTTTTATTTTATCAACTTTTTATTTTATTAGAATTTTTTTAATTAATTGTACTACAATTATTCATGTTAATACAAAATATAAGGGTTTAATGAAGTATTATCTATTTTTTATAATAATTTCATTTTTAGTTTCTAATGTTGTCAATATGAACTTTATTTTACCTTATTATACTTTAAATATAATATGTATTATCCTTTATTATAAATATAAATTGACAACTTCCTTATGAAAGAAAAATGTGTTATCTATTATTTACCAGTTAAAAAAGAATTTCTCGAAAAGTGGGTTTATTATAATGTTGATTTGCAAATTTTACAATCTATTTATAAAGAGGTTTTCATTTGTAATAATACAATAGATATTGTTAAATATATTTTTAAATCTGATCACATATTCTGTTGGTGGTGGCATCAAAGTTTTATTCCCCTTATACTATCTAAAATATTCAATAAAAAAATACTTGTCACAGGTGCTATTCATATGTTTGATTATTCTGGTGCTTTGGATTATTATAAAAGAAGTTTTCTTTATAAATTTCTTAATAAACTGGTTCTTCGGTTTGTAGATGTTAATTTATTTATCTCAAATGATCAAATGATAAGTGTGACTTCACATTTATATGTCCATAATCCAAATTTATTATACTCCTCTTTGGAATCAGATAGAGTTTTTAACAAGAACTTTTTAATAGAAAAAAAAGAATTTTGTAAAAAAAATAATATTTTTAAATTTTTTTCTGTGGCATGGCTGACTAAAGATCAGCTAAAAAGAAAAAATATTATCAAAGTATTAGAAGCCTTTAAAATATTTAAAAGTGAATTTAAAGGCGATTGGGAATACGTAATTGCCGGGAAAAAAGGAGACGCATATAACGAGATTATTTCTTTTATTTATAAGTCAGAACTCGAAGATAATATTAAAATCATAGTAGATATTAGCACTGAAGATAAAAATAAGCTCTTTTATAACTCCGATTTATTAATTATGCCGTCCTGGTTTGAAGGGTTTGGAAATAGTGTTTTGGAAGCAATGAGTTTTGGAACACCAGCCTTGGTTTCCAGGTATGGCGCAAGTCCTGAAGTAGTTGATGATTCAGGAATTATTATTAATGAAATAAAGGCTGAAATTATAAAGGATAAATTAATAGATTTTGTTAATCTTTCTTTCGAGAAAAGATTCTCTATGTATGAAAAGTCCTACGTAAGAGCTACCAATATTTTTTCTTTAGAATCAAGAAAAAAGGGCTTATTAAAAATTTTAAATACAAAATAATATGTGTGGTATTGCTGGAGGATTAGGTTTTAGTGAATATAATTTAAAAAATGTCTTATCTTCTATCAAACACAGGGGTCCTGATTCTGACGGAGTCTTTGTTGATAATGATTTATTTTTATGTCATACAAGGTTATCCATCCAAGATACATCTATAAGTGCAGATCAACCCATGTACTCTCATGATAAAAGATATGTAATTGTTTTTAATGGAGAAATCTACAATCACAAATTAATTAGAAACAATATTACTCATAATTTTACTTCTACAGGAGATACAGAAACTGTATTATATGCTTTCATAAAGTATGGTGAAGAAGTGTTAAATATGCTTAATGGGATTTTTTCTTTTGCAATTTATGATTCTATTAAAAAAAGTTTATTTTTAGCGAGAGATCAGTTTGGAGTAAAGCCACTATATATTTATAGAAATAACAATCAGTTTTTGTTTTCTTCTGAATTAAAAACTTTCTTAAATTTTAAAATAGACAAAGAATTAAACCATGATGCGTTATTAAACTATATTACATTTTTATATTCACCTGGAGAATTAACTCCCTTTAAAAAAGTCACTAAAGTTTTACCAGGAACATATTTAAAATTTAATGTTAAAAATCCAAATAAGATAGTTTTTAATAAATATTATAAGATTCCATTTAACGGAGTATATCTTGAAAATTCTGAGGAAGAATTAATTGACTTACTCGATACAAAACTTCAAAGAGCAGTTCAAAGACAAATGCTCTCTGATGTGCCATTAGGGTTTTTCTTATCAGGAGGTTTAGATTCAAGTTTAATAGTTGCAATTGCTCAAAAGATAAATCCTAATATAAAATTAGAGTGCTTTACAATAGATGATGAAAACGACAATATTGATTTAGATAATTTTGTAAAAGATATTAATTATGCAAAAAAAGTTGCAAAATATTTGGATGTAAATTTAAATATAGTTAAGTCAGAAATAGATATTGTTAAAGATTTTGATAAAATGATTTGGTACTTAGATGAACCACAAGCAGACCCTGCGCCTTTGCATGTCTTAAATATAGCGTCATTAGCAAAATCTAAGGGAATTAAAGTTTTATTGGGCGGAACAGCTGGTGATGATATTTTCTCAGGGTATCGAAGACATCAGGCCCTATTGGTAGAAAAATATATTAAGTTTACTCCTAAAATATTTTTAAAACTATTAAAATTTTGTTTTGCGCATTTGCCATTAAAAAGCTTATTAATTAGAAGAATAAGTAAATTAGTATATCATTTTAATGAGTCAGTTGAGAAAAGGATTTCGGGTTATTTTAGTTGGTTAAGTTTAAATAAAGCCTCCTCTTTATTTAAAATAAAAAACTTAAAATATAAACCTTTAGATTTTATGGAAAATCTAATAAAAAATATTCCTGACGAGAAAAATCATTTGAATCAGATGTTGTATTTAGAAATGATGAGCTTTTTACCAGATCATAATTTAAATTATACTGATAAAATGTCAATGGCAGTAGGGATTGAAACAAGAGTTCCATTTCTTGATATTGATCTCGTAGAATTTGCATTGAACATACCACCTAAATACAAAATGAAGGGTAAGGAAACTAAATATATTCTAAAAAAGGTTGCTGAAAGATACTTGCCTCATGATGTCATATATAGACCTAAAACAGGTTTTGGGGCGCCAGTCCGTGATTGGATAATTAATGATATGGACCATATGATTTCTAAAAGACTTTCTTCAACAAAAAACAAGAGTAAAAGTATTTTTGATTACGATAAAATTAATAACCTAATACAATTAAATAAACAAGGAAAAATAGATGCATCCTATTCTATTTGGTCACTTCTAGCAATGGATTCTTGGATAAAACAATTTAATAAATGAAAAAAAATAAATTAAATGTTCACGAATTTTGGAATAAATCTTCTTGCGGGGAAGATCTTTACTTGAAAGGTTCAACACAAAAAGAAAGTTTTATAAACCAATCTATAACTAGATATATATTAGAACCTTACATATTAAATTTTGCAGGATTCAATAATTATAAAAATAAAAAAGTTCTTGAAATAGGTTTAGGGTTAGGTGCTGACCATCAAAAATTTGCAGAGTCAGGAGCAAATTTGTATGGTGTAGATTTAACAGAAAAATCAATAATGAATGTCAGAGATAGATTGAAAGTTTTTAATTTAAAATCTAAAATATCATTGGGAGATGCTGAAAAGTTAATATTTGAGGATGATTTTTTTGATTTAGTTTATTCATGGGGAGTTATTCATCATTCACCACAAACTGAAGATGCAGTTGATGAAATATATAGGGTTTTAAAAAAGGGATCCGAAGCTAAAATAATGATATACAATAAATATAGCTTAGTTGGCTTTATGCTTTGGATACGTTATTCATTATTAAAATGCAATTTTTCAATTACTTTAGATGAAATATATTCTAAATATCTTGAAAGTCCTGGCACTAAGGCTTATACGAAAAATCAAGCTTTTGAATTATTTAAAAAGTTTAAAGAGGTTAAAATTAAGACTGTGTTAACTCATGCGGACTTACTTTCATCAAAAGCAGGTCAAAGACATGAAGGATTTATTTTGTCAATTGCTAGAAAATTATATCCAAGATTTATTTTTAAAATTTTTTTTAAAAAATTTGGTCTTTTTATGATGATTAATGTTATCAAATAATATTAAAGCATTTATCTATGGATGATGTATTTACTGGAATATTTGTTTTAGATTTTATTGTCCTATTGTTAGTTATGGGTTCACCCGTTCCGTCCACACCATTTTTTTAAAAGATTATAGATTTAATGACCAGGGTTCAAAATCAAAAAAATTTAATGTTATAAACCATTTGTCTTTACGAATAATCGGAACTGGAGTCCCCTCTGTATTTAAAATATTTGGATTTGCCACCATGGGGGCTAAATTAAGAAAGACATTAATAGCTAATATTATTTTATCAATTGGTGATATAATTTTTTATTGGCTAATAATTGGTAAGGGAGTATTTTAATGATATTTTTTATCTTTAATGGATGATAAAAATCTTTTTATTTAAGCTAAATATATATATTTACAAACATAATGTTAACAAAAAATAATGTATTATTTTACCTTGGTATTGCAGCTGCAATACCATTCTTTTTTATACCCTCCTTTCCATTTATATATATAAACTTAATTTGGAATGATCCATTGGCAATGAACTATCCGCCCTATCCAGGATACACAAGTTCATTAGGCATGGCTGCACCATTAATTGTTGTATCTGTATTTTTGTCTGTTGTGTTTCTAAAATTTAATAAAAAGAGTTTTTTTGATAATCAGCACAAAGATTTCTCTGTGGGATTATTATTATTGATTTCATTTAGCTTATTAAATTTATATCTTTCAAATTCAATTAAAGTTTTGGGTGCAATTGCGAGTTTTGGAGGATTTCTTGGAATATGTTATTTGTTTGATTCTAAAGGCTGGAAAAAATTTTCTCATGGATTCCTTTATGGAATTTTATCTTTTTGTGTTTTGCATGCATCTTCAATATTAATAAATGGGATAGATTTTTCAATTAAAAGTGAAGGAATTTCCATCTTTGGTTTTGAGATTTATCAAGCGCTAGTCTCATACTCGGCGTTAATGAGTTTTATGTTGGGTACTCTTATTGTGAATCATAGAATATTAAATTTTCTTCCAAATTTAAAAAACAACATTGTGCGTGCAAGATTTTATTACATTGTATTATTTTCATCATTGGTTATAATATTAGCTGCAAGTTCACGTAGATTATCTTTTGTAGTTTGTTTGCTAGCCTGCATGTTTCTTCTTATAAAGATAGTTTTAAGTGCTAATTTTCAAGCGAAAGGCAAAGTAATGGCTCTACTAGCAGCAAGTCTAATCGGTTTATATTTTTCCTTTAGTGGGGTGTTTGTGGGAATAAAAAGTATCGACTATGAGCATATGATAAAACCGCGTCTTAATGCCTATCTTGAAAAAATAGATTATCTGTTAAGCGTAGATGCAATAAGTTTAATCTTGGGCTCAAGAAATGGCTGGGCACAAATTGAAAATGGCATTTTAGATATTATCCTTGCAACTGGATTAGTTGGTTTAATAGCTTTTTTTGCAATTTTTTACTACTCGACAAACCTGTTATTTAAGATTGCATTTAATCCTTTAGATTTAAATAGAGATACTATTCTTTACATTATATTTTCAGCCTTAGTGCTATTACTCAATACCACCGTTAATCACGCAATAACAACTCCATATTTCTTTGTGTGTTTTATTATTATATTTATAATATCAATAAAATCTCTTGCCATTGAGCCCGAATGAAGAAACGTAAATATCAAATATGCTCAAATTGCATAATGGATACTTCAGATCATCAGATAGTCTTTAATTCAGAGGGTAAATGCGATCATTGTATAAATTTTCTCGATAACTTAAGTGAAACTTGGCAAGACTCTATTCATTTTAAAAGTATTTCAAAGCTGAAATTAATAGCTAAAAAAATAAAAGAAGAGGGTAAGAATCAACAACATGATTGCATTATTGGAGTCAGTGGCGGGACTGATAGCTCCTACATGCTTCATTATATTGTGACTGAATTAGACTTAAAACCATTAGTTTTTCATGTTGATGGTGGATGGAATTCTAAATCTGCTGTTCACAACATCAGAAAGTTAGTGTCAACGTTAAATCTTGATTTACAGGTTACTGTTATTGATTGGGAGGAAATGAGGGATTTACAACTTGCATATTTTAAATCTGGTCTGTCCAATGTGGATACACCACAAGACCAAGCATTCATATCTGTTCTATATCACTATGCAAGCAAGTATAATATTAAATATATTTTAAATGGTGGAAATATTTCTACAGAGAATGTGGTTGTCCCCTTGGCGTGGATGTATTATACAACTGATATGCGTTTATTTAATGATGTAACAAATAAGTTTCTTACTAAGCCTCTTACTTCTTTCAAAACAAGCTCTGCTATTAACCATAAAATTAAATTAAGACACCTTAAAGGAATTAAAGTGATCAAAGTACTGGACTTTATACCATATATCAAAAAAGATGCTGTCAAACTCATGGAAGATAAATATAATTTTGAAAGCTTTCAAAACAAACATTCTGAATCTTTATTTACAAGATTTTATGAGGGATATTGGCTACCAACTAGGTTCAATTTTGATACAAGAAGGGCAACATTCTCAAGTCAAATTCTTACAGACCAAATGACAAGAGAAGATGCGCTTGAAAAAATTCAAGTACCAGCCTTATCTCAGCATGAAGTTAATGAGTTATATGATTTTGTAGCAAAAAAATTACGCGTACCTTTGAATGAATTACAGAACTATCAAACCATGGAGCTTAAAAGCTTTTCTGATTATAAAAACCAAGCACTTTTATATAAAATAGCTTCTATGCTGTTTAAAATTTTTAAAGGTGATATTTCAGGTGCTAAAAGATGATTTCTGTAATAGATTATGGTCTTGGAAATGTAAATGCAATTGTGTCCGCATATTTTCAATTAGGTATTAATTGCAATATTGCCTCAAAACCTTCTGACCTGAAATCTTCCACTCATATAATCCTGCCGGGAGTTGGATCATATGATCATGCCCTACAAAAAATTCGAAGCAAGGATTTTGAAGCTCCACTCAATGAACTTGTGCTTGAACAAAAAGTAAAAGTGTTAGGTATATGTGTTGGGCTGCAGATTATGACCAATAATAGTGATGAAGGGTCACTGTCAGGTTTTGGTTGGGTAGATTTAGATACCAAGAGAATAATGCCTAATTCTAAAACTGGAAAAAAATTTAAAGTTCCTCACATGGGATGGAACTCAGTTAAACTCACAAAAGAATGCTCACTCCTTCAAGGAATTAATAACAACCCGTTTTATTTTCTTCACTCTTTTGCTTTGAATGATCCTCAAAAAATTTACCAATCATCAACCACTATGTATGGAGGATCCTTAGTCGCCTCAGTTTCTCATCAAAATTTATATGGAACTCAATTTCACCCTGAGAAAAGTCATCATCAGGGATTAAGAATTTTTAAAAACTTCTACCAATTATAAAAGTATGCTTAAACCAAGATTAATAGTTTTTTTAATGATTGAGAGTGGTTATATCAAAAAGTCTAAATCTTTTACCGATTACCGATACATAGGAGACCCATTAAATACTGTAAAAATTTTTAGTGATTTTTTGATTGACGAATTAGTTGTAGTAGACATAGATGCAACAAAAAATAGATGCGAACCTAACTATGAGTTAATAAAAAATATTGCTTCAATATCTAGAATGCCTCTTTGTTATGGTGGGGGGATAAATGAACTAAGTCAAATAGAAAAAATTATTAATCTCGGTGTTGAAAAAGTATCCATTTGCTCGGCATCCTTTTCTAAAATAGGATTTATTAAAGAATCTGTCTCAAAATTTGGAGCTCAAAGCATTGTGGGTTGCGTGGATATTAAATACTCAAAAATAACACATGAACATGAAGTCTACATCAAGAGTGGTTCGGCCAAATCAGGAATTAATTTAACTGAAGCCATTGACTTGCTTGTAAGTGATGGAGTTGGAGAAATAATTGTTAACAATATAGACCTTGATGGAACTTATAAGGGATTTGACAAGAATTTAATCGAACAAGTAGTAAGGCGGTCACCAGTTCCAGTTACAGCCCTAGGCGGGGCAAGCTCTCTAGATGACATAAGAGAATTATGGAAATTTACTGATATAAGCGGTATTGCAGCTGGAAGTTTGTGGAGTTTTTATGGCAAAAATGGTCCTGTGTTAATTAATTATCCAGATCAAGAGATCAAAAATAGTTTATTTGCAGAGTCTTCGTTAAATAAAAAATGTTATTTCTAAATAAATTAAATGGATATTAATCTATCAGGAAATTTTTTTATTGATGTATTGTTATTGGCATTAATTCTTGCATTGCCTATTCCTACAACTCCATTTTTAGTTTATTTAGTTACTACTCAAACAATTTATAGATTTGGTATTCTTTACTTTATTGCATCAAATATATTTATATTTCTTGTTTATTGTTTAGGCTACATATCCTCCAAAGTAAATTTTTTTAAATTCTTTGGTAAATATAGATTTATCAAGACAAACCCTTTACTGGATAAAACCAATGCATGGATAAAACGGGCTGAAGCTTTCTCTGTAACTAAGCTTAAAGATATATCAATTTGGAATATTATTGTTCTTAGAATGGTGGGTATTCATCCCATTCTAGTTTCATATGGGTCTGGCTTTATTAAAGGGAGTCTTTTTAAGAATATATTAGCAAATAGTGTTTTAGCTATATTAGACATAATATTTTATTGGGCTATATTAGGCTCTGGTCAGGCAATTATCCAAGCATTGTTTCCTAACTTAGATTTAAAATATTATATTGAACAGCACTTATTTTCCTCAATATCAATAATTTTAATTGGATATTACGCGGTTTTGATTATCATAAAACTGATTCATAAGTTTGTAAGTAAGAAAAAAAATTATTGATCATCATATTGCTAATAAAAATAGGCTTATTTTTTTTGCAATTTCAATTATCATCTTAGTCCCACTCAATAGTTGCAGGTGGTTTGCTAGAAATATTGTAAACAACTCGGCTAATCTCCTCAATTTCATTAATAATTCTATTAGAAATATTTTTGTCCCAGTTTTAATGATATATGGGAAAAGAGACATAGCCATAGGAGAAAAAGCAGTAAACGAAACTATAGATTACATAAAAGCCCCTTACACTTTAAAAAAAATTAACTCTTCCCACTGGCTAGTTCAAGATTCTTTTGATTTGGTTTCTAGTAATATTTTAAATCACTTAGAAAGCAATCAATAAGGGAGCATTTTAAATGATATTTTTTATCTTTAATAGATGATAAAAAATTTTATTCATTTCTTGACCTAATTGATTGTACCGGTTTATTTGGAACTATCTTATTTTTTATTAAATTCGCTAATTGTAATAGCAATGCTACCTTTTACACTCTTTTTGTTTCTGCAACATTATTTTTTAATAACGTTATAAATAGTAACATATCTTTAACTTACTACTTTGTTAACTTTATTATTATTTATTCTATCTCAATTTTTAGTTTATTGAAAAAAAATCCAATAAAAAACCATCCATTATGAAACAGATTGTTCAAAACTTAGATAATGGTAAAACTATTTTAGAAGAAATCCCTGTTCCAAGTGTTAGTGAAGGAAACGTTTTGATTAAAACACATAAAACCTTAGTATCCCTTGGAACTGAAAAAATGTTAGTAGAGTTTGGTAAGGCTAATTATTTTGACAAAGCAAGACAACAGCCTGAAAAAGTAAGGCAAGTTTTAAATAAAATAAAAACGGATGGTCTTAAACCAACTTTAAATGCAGTTTTTAGGAAATTAGGAGAGCCATTGCCTTTAGGTTATTGTAATTCAGGAGAGGTTATTGGTCTAGGAAAGAATGTAAAAAAATTTAAAATTGGAGACAGAGTTATTAGCAATGGAAGTCATGCAGAGGTTGTAAATATACCAGAGAACTTAGTTGCTAAAATCCCTGAAAATGTTACATATGAAAAAGCTTCATTTACAGTTGTTGGTGCTATTGGGTTACAAGGAATTAGATTAATTAATCCTACTTTCGGTGAGACTATTGTAGTAATTGGCCTTGGATTAATTGGCTTAATTACAGTTCAATTATTAAAGGCTAATGGATGTAGAGTTATTGGATTAGACTATGATTCTAAGAAAGTTCAACTAGCAAAAAGTTGGGGTGTAGATGCTTTTACAGTAAGTAATACTGAGACAGTTAATTTAGTAAAAGAATTCACAAATGGCGTTGGTGCAGATGGTGTAATTATAACAGCTTCATCAAAAGGGAATGAAGTGATTTCAGAAGCTGCTCAAATGAGTAGGCAGAGAGGAAGAATTATTTTGGTGGGAGTTGTTGGCTTAGATATCAATCGTTCCGATATGTACGAGAAGGAGTTAACTTTTCAAGTTTCATGTAGTTACGGTCCTGGAAGACATAATACAAATTATGAAAATAAGGGCTTAGATTTTCCTGTTGGATATGTACGTTGGACTGAACAAAGAAATTTTGAAGCTATTTTAAATGCAATAAGTTCAAAAGTTATTGATTTAGAAAGTCTTATCACTGACCGTGTAGAATTAATAGATTATGGCTTAATTTATGAAAATTTATCGAAAAAAGATTCTATTGCTACAATAATAAATTATGATCCGAAAAATTTAAACATTTCCAGAAAAATTATCATTAATAATAAAAATTTTTCAAAAAAAAATGGTGTTATTGGTGTTATAGGTTCAGGGAACTTTACAGGGTTGATGATACTACCAGCTTTAAAAAAGTGTAAAGCTAATATTAAATCTATTGCATCTTCCAAGGGTTTGTCAGGAACAACATTAGCAAAAAAATATTCTATTAATGAGTCAACTTCTGATATTCAAACTATTTACAATGATAAGGAAATCGATAGTGTAGTTATAACAACAAGACATAACCAACATGCAAAACACGTTATAGAAGCTTTAGAATCAGGTAAAAATGTGTTTGTCGAAAAACCTTTGGCAATTACATCCATAGAATTAAATAATATTCAGAAAGTATACAATAAATCTAATAATTCCTTGATTGTCGGATTTAATCGAAGATTTTCGAAGTTTACAGTAGATGCGAAGAAAGCAATTGGGGAAAAGGGCCAAGCAATTAATGTCGTTGCTACTATGAATGCTGGATTCATTCCACTGGAAAGTTGGGTTCAAGATTTAGAAACTGGAGGAGGAAGAATTATTGGGGAAGCATGCCATTACATCGATTTAATATCTTTTTTATGTCAAAGTCAAGTAGAATCTGTTGTTATGAATTCACAGGGATTAAATCCAGAAAAAAATACTGATAATGTATCTATTTTGTTGAGATATAAAAACGGTTCTCAGGGAGTTATTAATTATTTTTCAGATGGGAATAAGTCTTATCAAAAGGAACGTATAGAAATTTATGATCAAGGGAAAAATATTGTGATTGATAATTTCAGAAAAATATCTTTTTATGGATATAATACCAGAGGGTATAAGAAAAGTCAAGATAAAGGTCATTTTGAACAATTTAATAGATGGAATCAGATGATTGTCAAGGGATTAGTTCCAATTATTTCTTTTGAAAGTATAATAAATACAAGTAAAACAGCATTTGCTTGTTTAGAGTCATTAACAAAAAAATCCTGGATTGATATTGAATAAAATTTTTCTCTTACTTGAGACGATTTCCTTTTTAAAACTATCGCAGGTTTATTACCGTGTATATTTTTTAATTAAAAATAAATTTTTTAAAAAAATAAAGTATGATAGTAATTACAAAACTATAATTGATCTTAAATGGGAAAATAATATTTATAATTCAGAATCCTATTTTGGGGATAAAACTTTTTGCTTTTTAAATATAAAATATAGCTTTTCATTTAAAATTAAATGGAATTACAGTAAAATTGATAAACTTTGGTTATATAACTTAAATTATTTTGATTATTTAAATCAAAAAGATATTGACAAAAAAGCCGGTTTGTATCTAATCAAAGACTTTATAAAAAGTTATAATAAAATTATTGATGGTAAGGAATCTTATCCAACTTCTGTTAGAATAATTAATTGGATCAAATTTGTGTCAAAAAATAAAATAAATGATAATTTGGTCTTTAAAACTTTGTATGAGGATTCAAAAAGACTATTTAACAATATAGAATATCATATTTTAGGAAATCACATTTTGGAAAACGGATTTGCATTGTTCTTTGCCAGCAATTTATTTAATGATTCGTCTTTTTTAAATATTTCAAAAAATATTCTAACAAAACAGCTGAACGAACAAATTCTAAATGATGGAGCTCATTTTGAATTATCTCCAATGTATCATAATCATATTCTTTACAGAATACTGGACTGTATCGCTTTACAAGAATCTAACAATAAATTATTAAATAAAAGATTATTAAAATTTTTAAAAATAAAGACTGCTCTTATGCTGTCTTGGGTTAAAAATATCACATATAGTAATGGAGATTATCCTTTATTAAATGATAGTATTTTAATGGATTATAGTTTATTAGATATTATAAATTATGCAGATAAATTTAATATTAGTATAAAAAATATCAAGTTATCTGATTCAGGATATAGAAAATGGATATTAAAAAACACAGAAATTATAATTGATATCGGGAAAATTGGTCCAGATTATATTCCTGCTCATGCCCATGCCGATACTTTTAATTTTGAATTAAACTTCAATAATAAACCTGTAATAGTTGATCCTTCTATCTCTACTTATCATAATTTAGAAGTCAGAAATAAAGAAAGATCAACAGAATATCATAATACGATATTGATTGATAATAAAAATTCTTCACAAGTATGGAGTAAATTTAGAGTTGGCAGTAGAGCAAAGGTTTATGTATTAGAAGATTCTGAGAATATAATTAATGTTTATCATGACGGATATAGAAAAATTAAATGTTTCCATAACAGGTCTTTTTTAAAAAAAAATAATGTTTTTCAAGTAGTTGACATAATAAATCATGAAACTCAACACTTATTTGAATCAAACTTACATTTTCATCCTCAATGTAATCCTATTATGATAAATAACAATCAAATAAAAGTCAATAATATTATATTTCACTTAAGTGGTTATATTTGCCCGAAGATAAAAAAATACAAATTTTCAATGGGATTTAATAAACGCGTTACGGCGTATAAATTAAATTCAATTGTGGGACATAAATCAAGCATCAAAATTATTTTAAATTAAAAATTTATGAAGATCGATATCATTGCTGGTGCTCGCCCTAATTTTATGAAAATTGCGCCTATAATTGAGTCAATTGAAAAGCAGAGCAATAATAAAATAAATATCAGTTACAGGCTGATACATACTGGTCAACACTATGACAAAAATATGTCAGGAAGTTTTTTTGAACAATTAGGTATCCCGAAACCTGATTATAACTTTGATGCTGGTTCTGGAACTCAATCAGAACAAACAGCAGCAATAATGATTAAGTATGAAGAGTTACTTATTAAAGAAACATGTGACTTATGCTTGGTAGTAGGGGATGTTAATTCGACAATGGCATGTTCAATAGTTGCAAAAAAATTAAATTTAAAAGTAGCTCATGTTGAAGCAGGAATACGATCTTTCGATTTATCAATGCCTGAGGAAATTAATAGAATGGTAACAGATTCAATAACTGATTATTTCTTCACCACTTCTGAGCTAGCAAATAATAACTTATTAAATCTAGGAATTAATAAAAAAAAAATATATTTCGTTGGAAATACAATGATTGATACTCTGCTAAAAAATGAAAAAAATTTTTTAAAACCGGAATTTTTTGATAAAGAAAATTTAGTTATTAAAAAGTATTTAGTATTAACAATGCACAGGCCTTCCAATGTTGATGAAGCTCACAAATTAAAAGCATTGCTAGTTACAATAGACAATAATTCACGTAATTTTCCAGTAATTTTCCCCGTACATCCTCGAACTTCAAAAATATTAAAGAATTTAGGTTTAAAGTTTCAATCAATAATTATGGTTTCTCCAATGTCTTATTTGGAATTTAATTTTTTAGTAAAAAATTCGAAATGTGTAATAACAGATTCCGGAGGAATTACTGAAGAGACAACGGTTATGGGTGTTCCTTGTATGACCTTAAGGAATAATACGGAAAGGCCTGAAACTATAACAATAGGAACAAATGAGCTAATTGGAACAGATTTAGATAACTTAAAAACAGGATTAAATAAGTTGTTCAAGGGAGATTGGAAGTCTGGATCAATTCCAAAATTATGGGATGGCAAAGCGGCAAATCGCATTGTAGACCTTTTATTAAAATTAAATTAATTAGTGAAGAAAATAGGTTTTGTTTTCACGTATAAAAGTGGAGCTACGTTAAATAGAATAGTTTCTATGATTAACGTTTTAAATAATTATGAAATTCACTTGGTTGGTCCTATAAATAACTTGGATAATTATAGCAATTTAGAGAAACAAAAAAATATTTTTTTTCATGAAATCAGTTTATCATCAATAAAAAAATCCAACCTCTTTTTGAGATATATAAAAGAATGGATTTATTCATTTAAATGCTCTAAAAAGATAAATTCATTGAATTGTGATGTGGAAATAATTTCTGTCCCATTTATTTCACTTATTATTACATCAAAATTATTTAAAAATAATTCAAAAAAGATTTTAGACATAAGAGACCTGGTTTGGGAATATTATGATGAAAATCAGTTTACAAATAAGGTCATTTTTATTATTCTCAAAAAGGTCCATTTATTTTTTTTGAAAGAGTATACAAATATTACTCTATCAAACTTCTTTGAGCTTGAAAAGTTAAATTTAGACCTTCCTTACAATAACAAACTAGTCATTTCAAATGGAATATCTCAAAATAAATTTAATCAAGTCCAAAAAAATAAAGAAATTAGTAAAGTATCGAATAAAATAATCATAACATATATAGGAAATGTTGGAATAGCACAAAATTTATGGTCATTTATTGATGTTGTTAAAGATTTTAAAATTTTTGAATTTCATATTGTTGGAGGTGGAAATGATTTTACGTCTATTTCAAAAAAGATACATAAAAATAAAATTAAAAATGTTAAATTGATAGGTAGAGTTTTTGAAAGAGATGTTGTTGATTATTACACAAAATCGCATTTTTTATATGCCAAATTGGAATCTAAATACACTACTGCAATCCCATCAAAACTTTATGAATATTTATCAACAGGAAAACCAATTATTTATTCAGGAAGTGGAGCTTCTGTAGAGTTTTTAAAAGAATTTGATAATATATTTGTTATTAAAGATAATAAAAAAGATATCTATAATTTTTTAAATATATGTCATAAAATTAATTTTAT
>TARA_B110000046_G_scaffold13342_1_pt1 | contig 35155 bp, 48 predicted proteins | sample TARA_B110000046 | Tara Oceans TARA_B110000046 (sample SAMEA4397157) | marine metagenome | biome: Polar Biome; feature: [DCM] deep chlorophyll maximum layer (ENVO:01000326); material: water (ENVO:00002006), including particulate matter (ENVO:01000060) such as... | depth 40 m
AATAAGTGGGAACAAAATATAAAGGATACAAAAAAAGTATTTCAGGCCATTAGAGACGGGTTAAGCCCTGAAGATATAAAAGTTTGTACATTCCATACTAACAAATTTAAGGCCTTCAGTATTGTTAACAGTAATACAGTAATAAGCGACAAAAGTTTAAAAACATATAATTTCGTTTATAACATGGCCTTATTAAGCTCTGAACACTTAACAATTGATATATGGCACTTAAGGGCTTGTTTTAAGCAGTCTATAAAGATAGACAGCGCGAACATCGGAAGTCTAGCTTATGAGCAAATAAAGAGCTTAACAATAAAGAAAGCTAACAAGATAGGGTTAACAGGCTATCAATACCAGGCTGTGATTTGGTCATCTATTAGAAACACTTAAACAAAAGAAACATGAAACAGGAAACAAAAAAGAAGATGTTTGAACTATTCGGCAAGGTGTATGAAGATAGTGGAAACTTATTTTCGCCACTTGAAAACGATAAGACTAAAACTAAAAACATTCAAGCGCTAAAGGACTACATGAACACAAATGTAAAATTATATGAGCTGAATATAGTATTCCTTGGAGGTTTAGAACAGGATTACAGGACAGCCATAAAAGTTAAATTAATAAATTAAGAACATGAACAAACAAGAAACAGTTAACCAGTTAAACAAAGAAATAACCTTAATAGACGAACAAATCAATAACCTGTTTGGGCGTAAAAAAATTGATCGAATCACAAACATAAACTTAAGCTATAAACTTAGGGACTTACAAGAAAGGGCAACAGTCAAAGAAAATAAAATTTTACATATTCAGCTATTCGAGTAAACCAGTAAACCAGTAAACCAATAAATGAAAGCTCTATTAATTTAGGGCTTTTTTTTTGCGTTTATATTTTTATGATTCAGGGTTAAATATGGGTTTAGAATAGCAAAATATAGACATTATTGAACACTAACAGCTCACTGAGTACACTTTTAAGCCCTTTTAAGGCACTATCTTTAGCTTATGGAGGTTTATATCTCATTTACGTAAAGAAGCCTTAGAATCAGGGGGGTCTGATATTCACACTACATTTTCCAATCCAGGCTTTTATGCACTTTATGTACAATATTACCTTGCTTTTTGGTAAAGTTTTTCTTATTATTGTAAAATATTTTTATGCACAAATAAAATGGAAGAGAAAGATGGCCTAAGGGCTGAGATTATTGCCAGTGGTACGCAAGGCATTCAGACTAAATTTGATGGTAAGGCGACTAAGCTGGAGGCTCATAAGAGGACTTCGGAGATAGTTAAGTTGGTTATTCAAGGAGTTAGATATACTGATATAATAGAGTACTGTGATAAGAACTGGGGAATCAAGAAGAGGCAAGCTTCTGTTTATTACAAGAGGGCTTTAGAGTATTTCAAGGAGCAGTTTGATGAGGAGAAGCAGTATGAGGTTGATAAGCACACTATGATGCTTTACGACCTTTACACGAAGGGATATAGGAATGGAGATTTAAATATCTGTAGGTTGTTACTTCAGGATATAGCTAAGATGAAGGGAATGGCTATTGATAGAGTAGATTTGACTAGTGGTGGTGATTCGTTTGTGTTTAACTATACAAAGCCTGAAGATGAGAAATAGATATAGCACACCCAAACTCAATAGTTTTACAGTTTGTTTTGACGAAAAGCAAAACAACTATATATTAATTAATAACTATAAGAGTCCCTGAAAAACAAATTAGTTTTCAAATATAATAAAAATAAATTTAATAATCAAGAAACTTTAAGAACTTATGAACTTAGAACTTTATTACTCAGTAGGTGTTATGAATATGACTTCGACTACACCCCCTGACCCGACAACAGATAGCCCGTCAATTAGAATTAGTGTTAGCTTTAAGGGGAAGCAATATATGGTAGGAAATACATTCTCTCTTGCAGAGTTAGCTCTTTTGTCAGGCTCATCTAGCACTGCCTACCTTGCTATTTTAGCTCAAACGCAAACTCCTAACACTGGAGACAATAATTACCCGACTGTAAAAGAAGTAAAAACACATACTGAATTTAACATTTGGGCACAAAGATACCCGAATGCAGGGATAGCCCCTATTATTTCGGAAATGCCAATAACATCATCATCAAAAAAAGGTAAATGAAAAAAGATAACAAAGTGCCAACGACAAATAAAGTTGGAAGTCAAATTAAAACAATGTTTGATAAAGACGCAGGATTTGAAGCAAATGCTTTAGCTATAATAACAGCAATTTGGGTTTCTCCAATATTACTGGCATACTTTATTTTAAAGTTCGCTATAATAAGACCAATCAAGTCCTTGTTTGGCGTTAAGAAGAAATGAAGATAGACTTTACGCCAACGATAAAACAACACCAGGCTTGGGAGTACCTACACGATGAAAAGTCCTCCGAGATACTCTTTGGGGGAAGTGCTGGAGGAGGTAAGAGTTACTTTGGTGCTGCCTGGTTGTTGTATTCGTGTTTGAGATACCCAGGCACACGATGGCTTATGGGTCGTGCCGTATTGAAAACACTGAAAGAAACCACACTCAACTCATTCTTTAGTGTTTGCTCTGACTGGTCTATAAAAAAAGGCGAGACCTATAAGTTTAACGCTCAGTCAAATGTTATTGAGTTTGTTAACGGGAGTCAGATTCTTTTGAAAGACCTTTACCAATATCCAGCAGACCCCAATTTCGATTCACTTGGGTCTCTTGAAATTTCGGGAGCATTTATTGACGAGGTTAATCAGTGTACTGAAAAAGCGAAAAATGTCGTTGCTTCAAGGATTCGTTATAAATTAAAAGAGCATAATCTAAGACCAAAGGTTTTGATGTCTTGTAACCCTGCCAAAAACTGGGTATATGACTTTTATAAACAGTGGCGTGATGATAACCTGCCTGAACACCAAAGATTCGTTCAAGCAAAGCTTCATGACAACCCTCATATCTCTGAATACTACGAAGAACAGTTAAGAAAGCTTGACCCTGCTTCAAGGGAAAGGCTATTGCATGGTAACTGGGAATATGACGAGGCTAAAAATAAGCTATTTGACTATGAGTCCCTGCTTGATAGCTTTAAGAATCCAGTAGATAAAGATGGTGAGGGGTTTCTTTCTTGCGATGTTGCTTTAATGGGTAGTGATAAAATGGTTATTACTCGCTGGAAAGGAATGAGTGTTGAGGAAATTATCACGAAAGACAAGAGTTCTGCCGACAGTATAGAGGCTTTAATAAGGAATTTAGCTGAACTTCACAATATACCAAGGAAAAACATCGTAATTGACTCTGATGGGGTTGGCCAATACCTTTCTCACTATATGAAAGGGGTTGTTGCCTTTATTAACAACTCAAAAGCAATGAAAGCTGAGAATTACAAGAATCTAAAGAGTCAGTGCTATTATAAGCTTGCCGAACAAATCAACGCTGGTAATATATACATAAAGTGTAAGGATGTTGATATTCGCAACAAGATTATTGAAGAATTGGATATTGTCAGGAGAAAGGATATGGATTTAGACGGGAAACTTGCTATTTTATCAAAAAAAGAAGTAAAAGCTGCTATTGGTCGCTCCCCTGATTACGCTGACAGCCTTATGATGAGGATGAGGTTTCTTTTTGGTGGGGGGAATAGGATATTGGCTTGGGGTTAAAATGTTCCAAACATTAACCTATAAAATATAAACTTTTTCTTATCATTGCAATATGATTAACCAAAACTTTATAATCTGCTTAAATAGCTCACATGAGGCAATTATAATAGACTATCTTAACTCTGTTCAGCATATCATAGACGAAGCTACGGATAGTGATGAAGATTACGACTGTTTTTTAGATGTTTTGGCAAATATTATAATGAAGCACAACGTAGATGGAGAAATGGCTTACAGTGACACTATTTTTAGAAATAACTGGCTATATAGTTTACCATCTATGATTTATTGGGCTTCCTTGGGCTATATTAGCATTTTAAAGAACAATAATGAAGGGCTAGAGGTTACGGCAAAAAGATTAGCTAAAAAGCTTGATGAGGTTAATGAGGACATAGGGAGAGTGATTTTATTCTACCCTGAGTTTGACGATGACAAAACACTACTAAACTAATGAAAACAATATTAATAAACGAGAAAGAAATTGATGTTCCATCATCTTGGAATAATATTACATTTGAAAAGTTTAATAGGTTTTCAAAGTTAATAAGCTCTCAAAGCAATGAAGAGGAGCTTAACGAAAAGTATGCCGAGCTTGATGAGGATGTAAGAACCCTTCAAGTTAGCTTAGACAATGTTAAATTAAATACAAAGCTCGCTTGTTTTTGGAGTGGGCTTCCTGAGGAGGAAATATCTATGTGTAATATAGATGAGGTAGAAGAGATACTATCTTCTATGGATTTTTTAAATGAATCCTACGTTCCAATAGCTATTGATAAATTTAAGTTTAAAGGTATTGATTATTTTTTACCTCAGGCTGGATTGGCTAAAGAAAATTTTGGGAAGTTTATTGAGGCTGAACAAGTAGAGATAAACAATAAGAGATTAGAGAAAGGAGATTTAAGTGCCCTACCAAGGCAGATGGCAATTCTCTGCAAGAGAAAAGGAGAAGAAAACGGACTTATAAATGACGATGTTATTGATAAAAGAGTCAAGGCTTTTCAAAAAATTGACATGGCAACCATATGGGATGTCGCTTTTTTTTTGACTCAGCAAGAAAGCTTATTGATGAATCTTTCCCTAACCTATCTTCTTCAGGAGGCGACTCAAAAGCAGTGAGGGCAGCAGAGCATACAATTAGCGGTTACGGTTGGTTAAACAGCCTATATGACTTAGCTAAGACGGGTATTTTTACGCTACCGCAGCATAATCCAGTTAATAGTGTATTGTTGACTGATTTATATGAAGTTTTGACATACTTATCTTGGAAAAATGCTTGTACGCAATACGAGAAGATGTATAATGACTTAAATAAGAAATAATGGTAAATCAAGACACAAAGAGTTTAGTTGAAAAGATAAAGAGTTGTGCTAACTGCGTTTTTGCAGCAAGTATATTTGGAAAGCCTGAGCATATTAACTTTGACCACGATATAACGTATTATATACCGCCTCCAAACTCTTGTTCTCCTAATCCATGGCCATCAGGTGGAGTTAAGTATAATGTTGATGGGGAGATTAGGGATTTATTAAATATAGACTATCCTACCTCTCAGGTAATGGATGTTTACCAAAACAAACAGCAGTATTCTTTCTCTTTAATAGCGGCAAGGGTTATTGACGAACAAGATGATAATGACATCATAGAGAAAAAGTTTGCTGACTTGGAAAGCAAAATGTGGGAGATTCTTCAATGTCTTTCTAATTGTGATATTATAGTTCTCCCTGGAGTCCAGGTAACAAGAGAGAAAGGAACTTTTAACGATAAGTTAGTAACCGTAAACTTTAATATAGACCTTGATGTTTACTCATATTGTATAGACCCTGAATGTTAATAGAAGTAGCTCAAATATTATTTCAATCTGCCAGTAAGCCTGTCAATATAATGAAAAAAACATTAAATGGCAAGATTAGAACTGGGAATAAAGAACCCCAAACTACAACAGGTAAAACCGCTAATAGCATATCAGCACAAACTCCTGAAGTTGTTGGAAGTACTCTTAATTGGGACTTTAAATCAAATGATGCCGCAGTAAGATTAAATAATGGTGGCTCTTTAAAAACCAAAGGAAGTTCGGGTGTTGCGTATAGCGGAAAAGGAGGGGGAGGAAAAAGTGCTTATATAGGTGCTTTAATGATATGGATAAAGAATAAATTTCCTGAAAAAACTCCAGCAGAGAGAAAAAGAATGGCTTTTGCCGTTGCTGCTTCTGCCGAAAATAGAGGTAGAACTGTTAAGGCTTACGGTTGGCTTGATAACGCTAAAGCGGAAATAGAAAAACAAATTAACAAAGATATGGCTGATGCAATAGCAATAGCTATTAATCAGAAAATAAATAAAGCTTTAAAATAAAATGGCAACTTGGACTATAATATATGAGGCTCATGGAAAGTTTGTAACTTGTCAGAGACCTATAGTTTTGACTCTAAACGTAACGGCTGGAAGCGTAGCCCACTTTAGGGGTCTTTTGTATGTTGATAATGTAGGAACATGGGATGACACTGGGATTCAGTTTAACGCATATCCTGAAAACGACATAAATAAGTTTACTTGCAATGTAGCTGAATACTGTAGAAACTTCTACAGAGAGCAAGAGGCTTTATATAATCCAAATCAATGGTGCTTTAACTTTGACCAAATGGTTGATAGGGAGTTTAGGGTTGTTTTTTATCCAGTAGAGTATGATTTAAGCGGAAATTTAATACCCGACCCAACAGACACTGCAACAAGTGTAAGTTTTCATGTTACACCAACAAGTACAGAGGCTCGTGAATCTACATCCTCTTTAAATGATAACATAAGATTAGATAAGTTTATTCTTAATGGTCAAAACTCAAGTGCAGCTCCCTGGTTTAGTAGTAGTGAAAACAAGCTTCTTAGCAATATGCCTGATTACAATGTTGTTGATGTTAGTCAGGGGTTTTTCTACTATTATAACGCTTTAATAAATAATGTAGCAGGTAGGCAAACTGTTCTTGAACTAACAAATGATGCTGGCGTTGTACAGACCATTGATTTAGGAAGTATAACTGGTTATCTTTATATTCATTTACATCCAATCTTCCTTGACTTTATGTTAAGTTTGGCCGCAGGTGTTGTTGTAAACTTCTTTACAGACTCAGCAGGGAACTTAGCTTCTAATATAGCAAAACTACAACTAAAGTTTAATGACGTTGGAACTGGCACTTTAATAAGAAGCTCTCCTCAAATGAAAGTTTCATTTAAAGATGGAATGGGATGCAAGTCTAAGACTTTTGTCTTTAGAAACATGAGAGGTGGGTTTGACCACTTTACAGCAACGGGTACTCAAGAAAGGTCTATTGATTTATCAGGAAGTGAGTTTGATAGACACACTAATTTTGAAAGGTCAGAATCTACTTTTGATTTACTTAGAGGGCAGCATAACAATACTAATCTTTGGAATAGTAAAAAGGAAATTTTCTCAATATTTTCTCAAAAGGTAACAAAACAATACGCTATTTGGTTAGAGGAGCTTATAATGTCTCCTCAGGTTTGGGTTGTAGAAGATATTAAAGATTTTCAAAACACAAATCCAGGTGTTGGATACGATAACAAAGGGCTTCTTGCTATAAACATATTGAAAGGCTCTTTTAATGTATTTAATACAGAGAACAATATGCACTATATTGAGTTTAAGTATAAATTATCAGAGAACACTATAACACAAAAAATGTAAGATGGCACAATCATCACAGGCTAAAGAGGTAATTTTAGAGATAGGTACTGAGGTAAGCGAGCAATCCTATAGTGTCCAGGTTCAGAGTGGGGCTGTAAGTAAACAAGTTTTTGATACTTGTGCGCTTTCTACAGGATGTTATACTGGTATTGTTAATACTAACTCAGAATTAATACCCTTTAATAATTGGCATAAAATGAATATCGTTAGCATTGAGCAGGGGGGTAACTCTCCATCTCTTTATGCTGGTGGATTAACGCCTACATTTAATGTTAGTACTCTAGGAACTGAGATGAATTATGTGTTTGACACTAATTATAGTTCTAACGCAAATGAAGCTAATGTTATTTTGTTTGAAATGGAAACCACTGGTGGTGGAAATCCTGGATTCAACGGCATCTCATTTAGTGTTAATAGCAATACTCGGCCTTTTGTAATCACAAACAATGTTCGTGAAGATGGTAGGGGTGATACAGAACAAGGGAGAATGCTTTACTTAAAACCTAAAGACCCTACTGAGTATAATACAAATATATCTTTTGAAATATTAGAGGGTACTGAGGGGAAGCTTTTAGTTAGAGGCGCAGGAGGAATGAGTATAGGAGAATACCTTAATCAATCTGCATTTCCAGCGCAAACTATCACAGAGCTGAACGAAATAGGGTTCTTTGAAAGATTTGATGCTTATATATCTCCTTATGTTCATGAAGGGAATTGGGAGTACGATATAAATGGTAAGGTAACCTTTGACAGCACTGTTAACACTATTCACGCAAGTTATGCCCCGTCACCAACTAACGATATAAACTTTGCTTCTATAGTTAGAGAAAAAGGGGCTTTTGGTATAAGAAGTACACATAACCTTTTTGATTGTAGGGAGTCTTGGACTAGCGGCTATAATCTTGATATTAATGTCACCTTATTAACCAACTGTACTCTCCATGTTTTAACTTACACATCAAGCCCTATTGATGATTACGCCATTAACGAAGCAGGCATAATCCAAAATGGAACAGATTGGGTTTTTGATGAAATAACAACAACAGGGAATAAAACTATATGTGTCCCTTACCACTATAATACAATTAATACAGAAGAGTCTCAAAACCCACACATGGTTGGACTTGGTGGGGGGTGGACTACCGCTGTTCAGGTTCAGACTGGTGGTGGTGCATTTTCTTTAGGAGAAACAGGACAAAAGCGTTTTTATAGTAATCAGTACAAGTTCATTAAGGTTGTACCTATTGATGAATTATTACCCTACAGCGTCAAAATTGAAAAGTTTGAGCTGAAAAATGCTGGGTATAACATGAGGAAGTTTAAAGTTCCAACATATATTAATCAAGAAATAAAAGTACCAACATATAATTATGATTATTTAGATGTTTTTGACAGGGATAAAGTTCCTATGGCACTTACTTTTAATACTGGAGACCTTACAGACCCAAGCAAAAGGTCAACTGGTTACTCTAAAACCTTTGAGTTACCAGCGAGCAATAGAAACCAGCAAATATTAAAATCATTAATTGGAATTGGCTCTCACAGACAAGCAGCAGACATCTCTTGGAGAAAAGCAAGAGTCTCTTCTAACGGAATTGTTGTTTTTAATGGGTATGCAAGAATTGAACAGTCTGTTACAAATGAAGGAGGTAAATATACTTGCCACATATTACAAGACCCAAGTTATTGGCCTGAGCTTATAGGAGATAAGAAACTTTGCGACTTAACATTTCCTGGGCATATTAAAAGCTACGCTAATATAGTTGATAGCTGGACTAAAAGTGTAGATGACATCCCTTATGTTTATCCTGCTATAAACTATGGTAAATGGTCTAAGGATTCAAACGGTAATCAACAAGACCACTCAATAGCGGATTTTCATCCTGCTGTTTACACTAAAGCTATTGTAGATAGAATTTTTGGAGACATAGGATACACTCTAGATAGTACATTTTTTAATGAGGCTATGTTTAAAAAGCTGATAATACCATACACCTCAGGAGAAGATTATAATGTTAACGATGCTGCTGGACTTGGGGAGGATGGTAATTATTCTTCTCATGCTTCTCTTGCTGCCGAGGCTTCACTTCCTTTTATACCAGCCGTAGGAAATAATCCTTCACTTGGTAGAAACTATTGGCCAGTAATACCATGCCAAAATGGTTGTACTAACTACACTCCTGGAAGTTCACAAAGCCTTCAAAACGGATATATAGTTCCATTTACTGGCAGATTCACCGTTCATTATCAAGCTACAATTAGATTGGACTTCCCTGGATTTGGATGCGGTGAATGCAACCAACCTGGTGACTGGGCTGCTTGGCTTCATGTTGATGGATTAGCTCCCTCTTCCATAAATGGGGAGAGTGATTTCGTCAATTTATATGCGACTAGTGTTTCAACTTATTGGGAATCTACAGGGTCTAGTTCGGTAAGAAATATGACTGGTGTCGCAATGGCTACGGTAGACACTTGTGAGAGTAACGGGGAATGGACTACAATAGACTTTACAGCAGAACTTGATTTAATACAGGGGGAGAAAATACAGATTGGATTATATGGTCGAAACGCTAGGGATGTATGCGGTGTTGATGCTGACATAAGAGACCAGGACTTTGCTGTTTGGCCTGTAACTGACCAAGCCTATGTTGACCCTGCCGAGGTTAGCATATCAAGTGCGCTTGGTTGTGGAGTTAAGCAAATTGATTTCCTAAAAGGAATTACAGAATTGTTTAATCTTTATTGGACTGCCGATAATGACACTAAGACTGTTTCTGTTGAGCCTTATGACAACTTTTATGGTTCAGGTAAAGTAATTGATTGGAGTAAAAAAATTGATAGAACTGGTTGGACTGATAAGTTTTTAATCGAAGAGCTTGCTAAATCAACAATATATAAATATAAAAAGGATAACTCTGATAAAATTGTTGAGGCTTATAACGAGCAAAAAGATACAGAGCTTTGGTCTCTAACGCAGACAAGTGATGAGCTTTACAGAAAGAAAGAGATGGTTCTTGGGAGTAAAGTATTTTCTCCTACATTTAGAATATATAACGGAACTGATGGAGATTTAACATTTGTAAATAGTGGACAAGCCCCTATAATGCCTTGTATGTGGGCTAAGTCTGAAAATTTGGCTTGGGGTTGGTTTTGGGGAACAAGCAGACCTGACAATAGCACTAAGTTTAACATGAGAATTTTAAATTGGCATGGGCTTAGTAGCCAGGTAGGGACTTGGAATTTAGTGGATGACACTGGAACTGTTCAGACACATAACACATATCCATACGCATACACATATAATTACAATCACGCAGGGATTACATCAGAGGAAAACAATCTTTCTTGGTATAATATAGGTGATACAACAAGCACATATCAAAGAGGACTTTTTGATAGATACCATGGTAGGCTTTATGAAAAAATAAGTGGAGGGGCTGCATTAAGAACCTGTATGATGAACTTAACCCAGGTTGATATATCTCAGTTTGATTTTAGGAATATTATAAAAATAAATCAAGACGGAGGGACTCCAACATATTGGACAGTAAATAAAATAATTGATTACTCTCCAGGAAAAGATGAGTTAACAAAAGTTGAACTTATTGAATGGAAGTATGGGTTTTATGTAGATGGAGATGGAAATGTTGTTGCCTATAGTTCTTCGCCAACAAACTATGGAGGTATTGGAGATAGCGGTGCGCTTCCGTCAGGAGGTAAGGCAACTATTATAGGTGCTGGAGGGAAGTCAATTACAATACAAGACAATGGGGTTTATTATATAGAGCCTAAAGTAGCGTTGCCGCAATCATCAACTGGTGTTAATGTTTCAAATAGCGTAACAACTGAGATTTTAAGGTCATTACCAAGTCTCCCAAACAATACGCAGCAATTTACAGATAAGCTCATAGAGTCAAACCAATATAATGGTTTAAAAAACAATCCAGCAGTTAATGATGCGCTACATAACAACACTATAATTGAAAACGGCATAGCTCTTGGGGTTGGCCTTCATGCTGCTCCTAACCAAACCATTTTAGGAAGCTTTAACAAGCGTGATGGCTATGATGCTTTCCAAGTTGGAAGTGGGTATTACAACTCAAGAACTGGAATTTACGAAAGAGTAAATGCTTTAAGCGTTACAAAAGATGGTGATTTCTCTATCTTCGGAGGGGAGGTTGTTGCTGAGTTTACTACAAAAGACTATTCAATAACAGGAGATGTTTACTACACAGACGAGGCTGGAGTAAAAAGAAAAGTATATTTAAAGAACAAGATAATTAATAGATAACTATGGCTACTCAAACACTATATACATTTAAGGCAAACTTACAAGACCTTATAAAGCTGCAAGTTGAAATAGATAAGGCTACAGCCAAGCTAAGAACTCTTAAAAAGACAGACAAAGAGTATCAGACGCAACAAGCTAAAGTCAAAAATCTTGGGGCAAGCTTTAATCAGCAAGCCAAAGCTATGGCTGGGGCTACTGCTCAAGCTAACAAGATGAATACGGCTGGAGGGAAGCTCGTTAACACCTTTAAATCTGCTGCGGTAGCCATAGGGGCTGCTTTTGCAGTTAGAGCTATTGTAGGCTCTGTAAAGGCTATTATATCTACTTTCTCTGAATTTGAAGCGCAAATGGCTGCGGTTAGGGCAATATCAGGGGCTACGGATAGTGAATTTAAACAACTTAGTCAAACAGCCTTAAAGCTTGGGGCTTCAACATCATTTAGCGCAGTTCAGGTCGGCAAGCTACAAGAAGAGTTTGCTCGTTTAGGTTTTACTGTTGATGAGATTGACGCAGCCACAAAAGCTACACTTGACCTTGCTGCTGCCACTGGTGAGTCTCTATCTAAGTCAGCACAAATAGCAGGGTCTACTGTAAGAGCTTTTGGTCTTGATGCTGAGTCAACTAAAAAGGTTGTAGATGTTATGGCGGCTTCATTTACAAGTTCGGCTTTAAACCTTGATAGGTTTACTGAATCAATGAAGTTTGTTGCTCCTGTAGCAAGAGCAGTTGGTTTCACGCTTGAGGAGACAACTGCTATTCTTGGTAATTTAGCAAACAATGGTATTGCTGGTTCTATAGCTGGTAACGGGTTGAAAAATATATTTTTAAAGCTTGGTGATGCAAATTCTAAATTAGCTAAAAAGCTTGGGGGGACTGTTCAGGGGATGCCTCAACTTGTAGAGGCTTTAAAAGAACTTTCCGCTGAGGGATTCTCTGCAACTGATGCTGTAGAACTACTTGATAAGCGTTCAGCCCCTGCGTTTCTTGCTTTGATTAACAATATAGAGGGACTTCAAGATAGTGTTGAGATTTTAAACAATGCAGAGGGTTCTGTTACCCGAATGGCTGCTATTAGACTTGACACCCTACAAGGTGACATGACTATATTAAAGTCTGCAACGGAAGGACTTAACATAGCACTTGGCGAGCAGTTTGATACAGGAATGAGGAATGTAATTTTTTCTTTAACTAAGTTTGTTCAAGGTATAACAGAAAGTGAGACAGCTTTAACTACCATTAGGACAGTAGTTCAGCTTGTTGGTGTTGCTATTGTAGCTTTAACTTCAAGGTTTGCTGCAATGGGGATTGTTGCTGTTATTAAAAACCTAGTTTCATTTGGAAGAGGATTGAAACTTTTAACAATTCAGCTTTCAAGGGCAACCTCAGCGCAAGCGGCTTTAAATATTGTTACAAAGGCTAACCCTTTTGTTTTAATAGCGACCCTAGTTGGTACTCTTGCAGGTGCTTATTTCTTGTTAGGCGAAGAGGCCAGTGATGCTGAAAGAAAACAGAGAAGGTTAAATGCTGCTTTTCAAGAATCTGTAAGTAGTATTGTAGGTTTGGATGAGAGAACAAAGGAAAGGTCAGAGCTTATAAGAGAGTTCAAAGATGAAATTGGTGGGGTACTTAGCTTAATGGATATTGAGATTGCTACTAATGAGCAGCTTATTGAGATTCAGGATTTATTAAATAAGCAAGCTGGAAGTAAGGTAAAAATAAAAACTTTACAAGAAGAAAACATATCACTTAAAGAGCAAAAAAGATTAAAAGATGAAGTAAATCAAGCGACAATAGACCAAAATGCTTTAGACTTAAAAAATAGCGCATACATGAGTGATAGGGTTAGAAGCGCTAAGATAAGGGAAAGTGTTGAGGCGGCCAATGCTATTAAAGATAGAAATCGTAAAATAAAACAAAATGATGATGATATAGCATTTCTTAAAAAAAGAAATCAAAACGAACTTGCCGCTACAAAAGCTTACAATGAATTAAAGCTTGGAGAAGATGATACTTTTAGAAAACAAAAAAGAGATTTCTATAATGAAGAGTTGGAAGATTTCAGAAAGATGAAATTGCGACAACAAAAAATTGAAATTGAAGTTAATCAAGATAGGTTGACTGAGTATGAGTCAGTTGTAGCTTATCAAAATAGTTTAGCTCTTGAGTCACAGTTTTCAGGACAGCTTTTAGAAGATGCTAAGAAAAAAACTCAACTCCTTGCAGATGTAGCTGCTAAATTTGGCATTGATGTAACAAAAACCACTGGCAGTGTTTCAGAAATGAATATTGAGCTTACTTTAATGAGGGATTATGTAGCCCTTCTTCCTGGAGCTTTAAATAAGACTGGGAAATCTATAAAGACTGTCGGAACAATAGCAGGGTTTGCTTTAAATAAAACTAAAGACCAATTTAAGAAGCTTTCAGAGCTACTGGATGAACTTGTCGATAATCAATTTGAAAGTGCTGTAATTCAGGCTAAGAACCAATTAGAGGTAACTACTAAGGCAAATGATGAGCAAATAGCTTTAATGACATCTAATAAAGATAATATTATAAAAATATCTGATGATGGGAATAAAAAAGAAATAGCCGCACTTATTAAAGCTAACAAAGGAAAGTTTGCAGCTATAAAGACTCTTACCGTAGACCAGTACAAAGATGCTATTGATGGCGAAAAGGGCAATAAAGATGAAATGCTCAAGATTTTACAAGCTATGCTTAGTGAAGAGGATGCTAAATTACAGACTGCATTTGCTTATAGATTACAAATATACGCAAGTCATTACGAGGACATACAAAAAATAGAAAATGAAAGGGAATTTGCATTTGCAGGAGATATAGCTGAGGGAGGAGAGCAAGAGGCAAGGGAGCTAGAAAGAAGTGAGCTAAACTTCTTTAAGGCTATGAAGTTAAGGAGGAATACAAGAGAGACTTTTGCAGCAGCAGAAGTTAAGTTTATTGAGTCTGAACAACAAAGAGAGCTAAAAAAGCTTCAAGATTTCTACGGAGCTGATTACGAAAATAATGCTAAATATCAACAACAGAAGATTGAGCTTGAGCAAAAAACCGCAAATGAAATAGAAGGAATAAGGCAAGATGCTCAGGATGAAAATGTTCAAGACCAATTAGCTGCAATAGAAAAAATTGGCCAATATTATGGTATGGCTTTTGAGGCTTTCTCTACTTTCTTCACTAATAAGATGGAGCTTGAGAAGCAAAAGACAAATGAGTTTTATACAGCCCAAAGTGATGATTTAGACACTTCTATGGAGAGGGAACTTGAGGCTGTTGAGGGAAATGCTGAAGCAGAAGAAGATGTAAGAGAGAGATATTCTTTACTACAAGAGGCTAACGAAGAGAAGAAGCAGCAAGAGCTTAGGAAGATAAAAAAGAAACAGTTTCAGGTAGATAAGGCTAACGATATGGCTACGGCATTAATAAATGGCGCACTTGCAATCATAAAAGTTTCAGGTCAAACAGGTATTGGGGCTATTGTTGCTGCGCCTATTATGGCTGCTATTACTGCTGCTCAAATTGCGGCTATTGCATCTCAAAAGTTTATTGGAGCTAAGGGTGGTATAATCCCTGGAGAAGCACCTAAGTTTGCTAAAGGAGGTATGGTTCATGGGGCAAGTCATGCTAACGGAGGCGTTAAGTTTGCCGTTGGAGGAAGGGTTGCCGAGTTAGAGGGTGGAGAGGCTGTGATAAACAAAAGGTCAACAGCTATGTTCAGAACTCAGCTTTCGGACATGAACGCTGCTGGTGGTGGTGTTAGATTTGCTGATGGCGGTATAATGCCAGGTACTTCTAATATACTTCAATCATCAGGGGCAAGTAACTCTAGTCAGCAATTTGACAAGTTGGCACAAAACATTGTTTCAGGAATAAACGCAAAAGAAGTTACTGTAAGCGAGGCTTCAATTACAAGCTCTCAATCAAGCGTAGCTGTTTCTGAGTTAACGGCTAATATATTTTAAATATTTTTCGTATATTTGTTTTATGAAAGATTTATCAAGATTACTTTGGAGCTTTATTATTGGAAGGGGCATTAAGAAGGTTGATAATAATAAGTTTGAAGAGAGAATGTCTATTTGCAGGAAAAACTCTTGTAAGTCCTACAAAAAACCTTTTAATATAAAGGCACTTGAGAAATGTGGTGATTGTGGGTGTTTCCTAAACGCTAAGGCAAGAATAGACGAGTTTTATATTAAGTGCCCAAAGGATTTATGGTAAAAGATTGGATTGATGATATTTTAGAAGCCAACGAAAACCAAAAACCATCATTTGGATATTTGGGATATATAGAGAGTTTAATTGAAACATCAAATAATTCAGTACAACAAAAGTCTGAATTGTTAAATTCTATTGATGAGCTTTCAAAATTAGAGTTGGACAATTTAGCCTTACATTTAAAAGAAAATCAAATTCATAAAGATTGCCTGGAGCAGTATAAAGAAATGGTTAAAAGAGGTGTTTTCAAGTAAATTTAATATATAGTTAAAAACAATACGATGAATAAAGAAATTACAGAAGAAGATTTTATTACAATGAAAAACTCTTACGGTAAGTTGACAGACCCAAATGAGGATAGGGTTGGTCACTTGGAAAGACTGTTTTTATTGCATACAGAATACACAGGAAAGCATTGGAGTGTTTCATCAAGAACTTGCGGAAGCTGTGTTAACCAAGTAAAGAAAGGTATAGAACAATTAATAAAAAAGTATGATGGGGAATAAAAAACAAGTTGTTTTTGAGTTTAGAGATGTTGTTTATGAAAAGCTTGTTAAAAGATTTGGTGAGGGGTTTGCTTTAAAAGATACTATTTTCCAGTTATCTTCAATGGGGTTAATCCCTCCAAAAACATTAAGAAATTATATGATGATATATGATTTCGATAAATTTATAGTCCAAAATAAAGGCCATGTTGGAAACACTTTTATTGACATATCAGTTAAATATGATATATCTGAAAAGCAGGCCAAAAACATTGTTTATAAGCAAAGAAACAAGTTTAAACTTAGCTCAAATATCCGACAAGATTTTTACCTGAAATAAACGTCATACTTGCTTCGTTTGACCATATTTTTTTAGCATATATTGTATGAACATGAGAATCTTCTTTGAATATTGCATCCATAACCCCTTTTACCAAATTATCTATGTCAGGCTTTTGTTGATGAGGTTTATTAAGAAGGTCTAATTTTTTCTTTTTACTCCAAGACTTAGGCATTGGCATATAGAACTCAAGGAACAACTCATCTTGAACTTTAATATCAAGCTCTTTAATCTTTTCGTTCAACTCATCTTTATAAGCCCAATATCTAGTTACACAAGGTCTTTTTTTCCAAGTGTCAGCTCTTGTCATTCTTGGCTTAGATACTGGTATTATTTTTATGTTTAACATATTTTATTTTATTTTGACTCTTTTTCTTTTACTTCCTTTTCAAGCTTTTTTTTATCATCTTCTTTTATCATTTGGTCTATCCCCTTCATGATTCCTCTTCCAACTATATCTGATGTAACTACTTTTTTACATCCAGCACATTTAAGGTGCTTTTTTGTTTTGTAATACTTTCTATTACAACAAGAAGTAAAACTAATATCGTCATCTTTAATAAGGTGCTTATTAAACTCTTCTCTATCAAACTCCCTAAGCTTCTCCATTTTCTATAGTTTCAAGTTCAAATTGTAAATGGTGTATTGCCTTTTCAATACAATCTTTTGCGGTATCATGCTTGTGATAAGCCCTCAAGATATAAGTAGTAGCTGTTCCAAGGTTATAGTTTAAGTTAAAATTCTCTACAACTTTTCTTGCTTGATACCCGTTTTTCCCTTTATAATATTCAGGTACTTTATCGTCAACATAATTAACGCTGCATTGTTTACATATTTCTGTGCAATCACAATATATTGTGTATTCGTTTTTATTCGCCATAGTTTTTTATTTTAATTTTATCATCAAAGTTAAATGTTTTTTCTAATAACAGTATTTTATCCATATCTCTTTTCATACTTTGGTGTATAGCCTGTTGGCTTCTTATTCTCTGAGCAAGACTTTCTACATACCTTCCAAGCTCTTTAATACTATCTGTGACATAATAACCCTTACTATTGCAGCATAAGCCAAGAATTAATTGTTCTATTCTTATGTGGTGTATTATTTTCCTAAGTCTTGAGTCATTTATTTTATAGCTGGCAGATTTAAGCTTTTCACAAATAACCCTATTTGTTATTGCGTTTTCTTTTCCAATCTTATTTTTTAATCCCTTTATAATAACGGGAACAAGAGTCTCTATTTCATAGTCACTAAGCTGGTATGTAACATCCTCAAATAGAGTTATCATTTTTTCTTACCTTTTATTTTAAACTTAGGTGCTTCTCCTAATTTCTGTGTAATTATCTCAAGATTATATGTCCCGTCATAAACAACACCGACAACCTTATCCTCACCTGAGGCTTCAATCTGTTCTATTGTGTCCTTTAAATCAGAATCAATAAATATACCTCCTTTAGCATCTCCATTAACATTAAGGTCAATAAAGGCTCTAATTTTCTCTGTTTCTTTTGTATTTTCTTCCATTTGAAAAGTTTTTACAATTATACGAATTTAATTTAATATATCCAACTGCTCAGAGTCATTTATATAGGGCAGGTTATCAGGGTATTCTCCACACTCATTATATCTTCCGTTTTGTAAGTTGTACCTAAACATAGCTTCTCCAAGTTCTCCTATGTGTCTAAACTTTACTTTCTGAACATAAACATGAGTACACTCTGTTTCAAAGTTTCTATAAACAGTTATTCCATTATCAACCTGATTATAAAAATTTGCAGAGCCAGCAATATCGTAAAGGGTTGGAACATCATATAAGCCATTATCTTTTTTTTGCATCTTCCTTGGATGAGCCACTAGGAATATATGAATGTCATATTTTTGTTTAAATATAGTTAACTTAGTCAGAAACTCATTAATATATTGAGTCTCGCTTTTAGTGCCTATTGGTGCGTGTATTTTGTTGTAAGGGTCAATAATTAATCCCTTAATACCATTCCTTTTTATTAATCCTGCGGCAGCCTCAAGAATAGCATCAATAGTAAATACATCACCATCAGGTCTAATCCAATTAAATCTACTTGAAATAAAGTTTTTAGCGTGATTAAGTTCTGACTTATTCATTCTTTCATACTTGCTTAAACTCCTAAAGGTCTTGCCAATAAACTTTTCTGCAAGAACTGAAAAGTGAAGTTGTAATGGGTAATGCTCAGGGGAGAACACCCCAAACTTCCATCCATTTTGAGAAGCAAGCCTCATACAAATATGCTCTAGCCAATTACTTTTACCATGAGTAGGAACTCCTGTAATTACAGTAAGCTGAGATGTAGTAAAAGAAAACAAAGTATCAAATATAGGGTGTCCAGTAACATCTCCTTTAGATAATCCGTTATTATATAGTGCGTCAATATCCAAATCAAAACTATCTACACCCAACACACCTTCTAACGGGTACGCTTTAGCCTTTTTAAGAGTGTTTAAGACACCTTCAACCCCTAGAGATACAAGAACATCATTCGCGTCTTTAAGTTCCTTAAAATCGACCCTATAACATATATCTCTTCCTAGCCTCCTTGATAACTCTTCGGCAAGCTTTCTTCCTGGCTCATCATTATCTGTTGCTATATAAACTTTTTCTATACTATCAGGGAAATCTTTTAGATATTTACACTCTAGGTTTGATGCTCCGTTTGGAACTGAGACACAGTTTTTATAACCTGCCTCATAAAAAGAAAGCTTATCTATTTCTCCTTCAACTATAATAGCCTCTTTACAATCCTTTAGGTCATCAAGACCGTAAAGTATTCTTTCGGCATCTTTAACAAGCTTAAAGTTTTTATCTCCATCCCTATATTTAATATTTACAAGCTCAGAATTTTTGTAGTAATTGAATTGAATAGTATTTCTTTCAGAACTCACTTGAGGCATATACTCACTCCCCTCCCCAATTTTGTTTTTCAAAAGTGTTTCCTCGCTTATTCCTCTTTCTTTAAAGTATTTTAATATCCCATCACTATATTTTGACGTTATAGCCTTAGGGGTTGGTATTGTATATTTTACTTCATTCATGTAATCATTTTTTTTAAGGCCACCTTTCCAGCCGCAGTTGTGACAATTCCAAACTCCTGTGTCTATGTTTACAGATAAACAAGGGTCTGATTTCTTTTTCCTGTCTTGAGAACATTTAGGGCACTTTGTTTTCACTTGCCCTGAAGTTCTTTTAATTAGTATCCCGTTTTCGCTAAATGTCATAAAATCATTCCTTTTAAGTTACCACTGCTTATGCCCTCAGTCTTTATTGTGTAGTTATCGTTGTAACACTCCTGATTAAGCCAAGTTGCTGCGTGTTTCCTATACTTACTATCAGGGGTTGCCTTAACATAAACAGGAACTATCTCAACACATTTCTTACAATCATCTATAGTTAGCTTTAAAAACTTTAGCTTTGCTGGCTTCTTAGAAACTGGTTTATCATAAATTTTCCAAAATATTTCAAAAAGCTCTTCTTTTTCTTTATTCCTTGTATTACTAACTGTATTATTATGTTTTAAGCTTTGTTGTATAGGGTCTTTAACTTTTGTTAAAGAGGTCTTTAATATACGTTTGTTACCCTCTGATTGTAATATTATTGAGGTTACATAGCCCTTTTTTATTAAGCTTCCAATAACAATAGATACTCTTGTAGAGGACAGACCGAAGAACTTACCAAAGTAGTTATTATTGGCATAACAACCTCTTTCGTTGTCTAAAGAGTCAATCTCAACAAGAAACACCTTCTCCTGAAGCGTAAGCTCAGAGGACTCCCATACATCAGCAGGAATCCAAATTCCTTTGAATTTTCTTTTCATATCGTATTTTGTTTTGTTTTGCAGATAGGGGGGAATCGAACCCCCACTATAAACCATTCTATCTTTCCGCTTTAAAACGGCAAATCACTTTCAACCTTATTGTAAGGTTCATTTGATTTTGTTTTCCCCATTTTATTAGGGTCAGGCTTCCAAGTATCAACTTTTACATAATGAGTTACTCCAGTATCTGAAGCCTCTTTTCTCTTACTAATAATTAGGTTAGCCCATCCATTATCAGAAAGTTCTTTTAGTTGAGAAATAAAATCCTCTACCTTAATGCTCATCTTTAGCTGTGAGCCTCCATTATCAAATGCTTTCTCTTTGATAACAATCCCGTTTACATACTTTTTTTCTTCCATTTTTACTTGTTTTTAATTAATAAATACTCGGTTCTTTTCTTTAACTTTTCAATTAAAGCGTCTAATGACTTGATTTGTAAATCAATTTCTTTTTCTTCAGTGGTAAAAAATTTACTCCAAAACAATGCTGTAACAAGGTCATAAACATCTTTAAAATCTTTATAATAATTATAGTTACCATCAAACGTTTTATTATAATAAACCACAGTAGAATGGTCTCTATGAATAATCTTGGCAGTCAAGGTTGTTGTTATGCCAACTCCTTTATGTAAAATGTAACCAACAATGTTTCTTGCCATAGCTATGTTTTGGTCTCTTTTCTTTGATATTATTTCTTCTTTTTTTATTCCTGTAATTTCCTCTACAGTTTCAAAAAGTATATCGGCTTTATATATAATAAGCGCCTCTTTTTTAATAGAATCCTCCATGTATTATTTTTAATGACTTTCTAAAAGCCCTGTTTAAATCTCTTTGAGTTGTGTTTTCTTTTAAATATTCTAAAGCTTTAATAATTCTTTCCTTAGGATTTTTTATTTCAATAAATTTAAGTTCTTTATTGTCAAGTATATCAGTCAAATTGATGTTTAGTCCATCTGAAAAATATAAGTCTAAGGTTTTACTTATTAAAGTAAATGCGTGAACTTTCTCCCCAAGAAAACCAAGCGCATCATACTTGTCGTCTTTAGAGTAAAAAACAGGCTTGGTTGCCCAAAGATGTATTGGTATTTTATCAAAGAAACTTATATAATCATCAATGCTGATATTTTTAACTGCCTTTTCTTTTATTAAATTACTAATCATTAAGTTTAATATAGCCCTTACATCTCGACTGCTATTTGCAATTATCAAATGCTTTGCAAAGTCATTTCCTACAGTCTCCTTGATTTTAATTTTCCTTAAGTTCTCTGATAATTTTTTGCTTTTCACCATAATTTTGTTTTTATTTATTAACTTCTTTTAAAATCATCACTTTCATCTTCAGAAAACACACCTAACTGATAAAATCCAGCAAGCTTTAAAACGCTTCTTGACATGGCTCTTTTTTCAGCCATAGCAACTGGGTATCCGTTAGAATTATTCATCGGGGCTGCCTCTCCAAATGTTTCAATAGTTTTATCTCCCATTTGAGCTGTAGCCTTTATAATAACGCATTTTGTATCATCAGAATTAAATATCAAATTGTATTTAATGTCAATATTATTGGCAGCCTGAATCTTATCAATGCCGCTTCTTGTAATTATTGTGTAAAATTTATGCTTAAAAACATCATCTTGCACTAAATTGTTTTCTACAAATAATCTTCTTAATGTCTCTTTTTGAGTTTCCTTTTCCATTTTATTGTTTTTTTACTTGGTTAATAACTTCTCTAGTTTCTTCTTCATACTCACCTAATAATAATAAATGATTATAGTGAAGCTCAATTACTTCTTCAAAGTAAGCTTCTTTTTCTCTTTCTTCGATAAATTTCTGTTTCATTAATCCCATGTTTTTGTGTTTTAATTATTAATTCTATGCAATGATATATCAAACTAACGACACTACCAAATTTTTATATGTATTTTTTATTTTATTCCGCTTATTTCCTTTTCTGTGCAACAAGTTTCCTAAGATTTTTACAAGTTTTTATTAATATTGTATATCAAACATAAAAGTATGCCTTGTATTAAGTGTGGAGAAGATAGTTATAAGTGGGGGGAAGATGGAGATTGTAGTTACAGCTCTCTTGAAGCTTGTCAGTCTGAAAATTCAACATATAATGCTGAAGAGCCTTATTATGACCACGAGTATGACTTTACTGAAGAAGAAATGCAAGAGCTTCATGAAAATGGAGTTGTTTATGTTACACAGACAGATGAAGATGGCACAGAGATGACTATCAAGTTTACATATAAAGATGGGGAAGTTCGTGAACATTCAAATTTTAAAAACTTAAAAGATATGAATTGGTATAATATTAAAAACTTATCATCAAACTCTACGGAAGTAGTTATATATGATGAGATAGGTCAGTGGGGTATAGACTCCAAAGCCTTTATAGATGAAATAAAAGAAATATCCACAGAGAATGTTCTATTAAGAATAAACTCCCCAGGCGGTTCTGTTATAGATGGTCTAGCTATACATGACGCTATTAAGCGTATGCCTCAGAAAGTAACCGCACAAATCGAAGGTCTCGCAGCCTCTATTGCTACAATAATAGCTTTAGGAGCTGATGAGATTACTATGAGTCAGAATAGCTTGTTTATGATTCATAATGTATGGGGTGGAGAGACAGGAGGTGCAAAAGATATGAGAAAAGCTGCTGACCTAATGGAAAAAATGGGAGACAGACTTGTAAATATTTATGTAAGTAAAACAGGTAAAGACGAATCTGAAATCCGTAATTGGATGGATGAAGAAACTTGGTTTACGGCAGACGAAGCTCTTGAGGCTGGTTTTATCAATTATATTGAAAAGCCTATTGCTTTAGCGGCAAAGTTTGATGTAAAAAAACTCAACTATAAAAACACAAGCTTAGTAGTTGATATGTTTAATTCAAATAAAAAATCATTAAAAATGGAAAATCAAATTGAAGAGTTAAGGAACTTCATCTCTGACTTATTCAACAAAAAAAATAAAGTTGAAGAGGTGGTGAATGTTCTTGAAAATGAAGAGGTGTCTGCAAAGATTAGTGAGTTAGAAGGAGCTATAAACGCTTCTAACGAAAGCTTAACTGAGCTTACTAATTCTTTAGGAGAAAAAGAATCTAACATTGTTGCTTTGCTTGACGAAGTAAAAAACTTAGAATCAAAGTTAGCTAAATTGGATGGAACTTCAAGTGCTGTAGTACCTGAAAAAGACCCATCTCCAATGAAAACTGAAAACTCAGTTAATGAGTGGGATAAGTTAGCAAGTACCTTTAGATAAAAATTAACAAAAAATTAATAAAAAAATAAACTAAAAATTATGGCAAATATAATTGGAACTCCAATTTCGTGGAATCAAGAAGATGCTGCAAAGTATTTCTTACAGCCACTATTTATATCAAACAACGACTTAGATTGGTTTGATGTAATGACTAACATTTCAGGTGCTTCTATCCTATTGGATAAGTATTCTGCAATGAAAGACTTAACAAAAGAAATGTCAGCTTCTTGTTTTTCTGCTGATGCAGACCAGGCTGATAACACTCATGTTACTTTAACTCTAAAGAGATTAGAGGTAGAGCATAAGCAACAAGCTTTCGCTTTATTTAACCACATCAAATCTCAGCTAATGAGAACAGGTGTTGAAAGAAACAATCTTGACGGAACTTTGCTAATGCAAATGATTTCTGAGCTACTTATGGGTGGTATCAAGAGAGATTTTTCTACTATACTATGGTGGGGTGATACAGCCTTAGGTGTTGCTGGAACTACTCAAAAAGTGGCTAACGGTATTTGGGAAGCGGCTAAAGCTATTCCTGCTGCTCAACAAGTAGCTTATACTGGTGTTGCATTAACTGACCTTGCGGCTTTAATGACTGCTCGTACTAATGAGTTAGCTGGTTCTGACCAAAGAATGTTTGTTTCTCGTTCTTTCGCTGACCAATACAGAAAAGAGTTAACTGCTATTGGCGTGAACAACGCTTATATGGATTTACAGTCAGGTATTGAAAACCTTTCTTACAACGGAATCCCTATGCACGTTAAGTTTGACTTTGATGTAAATATTGCTGCTTATGGAGCTACATTACCAGTAGGCGCACCAACTGCGGTTGGTAATACTGAATGTGCTTTCTTAGTAGCTAAAGATGCTATTGCAGTAGGTACTGATTGGGATATTCAAGACGTAGAGATGTGGTATGACGTAAACTGTAAAGAAAACAGATTCAGAATGAACTATTCATTTGGATGTGCTTTGAAAGATGACAGTTTAGTTGCAACAATAACTCATTAATTAATAACTTTAAAAATAAATAATTATGGCAATTACAAAAGGACATGAAGTAATTTGTTGCGATAGAAACCGAAGAGGTGGATTGAAGAACATTTGGCTTATGGAAAAAGATAACTTAACTGGCGCACCAGTTTATGCTGTCGCTACAAACTCATATAGTTCTTTCCCAACATCTTTAGCTTACCGCTTTGATTTTGATAGAGGAACAGGAGGGTTTAACGCAAACGCTTCTCGTGAAAACGGAAGTACAATAGTCACTGTTGAATTAATTTTCTACATACCAAAAGTAACACCATTGATTAATGCTAATTTAGATGAATTAGCTAGGTCTTGTGGGTTGTTTGCAGTAGTTGAGACTTACGCAGATGATTGTGCTACTCCAACTGCGGCTACTTATAAGTTTGTATTAGGATATGATGAAATATTCCAATCTAATGCTTACTTAGAGTTTACTACAGGTGATGAAACCACTGGTATTGCGCTTCAAGATGCGAGTGGAGTAAATGTTACGTTAACAGGAGAACAGGCTGAGTATCCAATAGGATTGGATGTTACTCCAGTCGCTACAGTCCCTGGTGATTTAACTGCTGCTTTCACTATAGCTTAATAAGCTGTTAATCAAATGAAAAATGGGGGGGTGCTTGACATTCCCCCAAATTTTCTTTATTTTTGCAATATAAAATTAAATTATGGCTTATAAACTAAATGTAAAGTGGTTTTCAAAAAACGGCTGTGAAGAGGTTATCCTATCTAAAACAAGGGTTGATTTTTGTTTTGGCAATGTTAAGTCTATCGTGTCTAATAATCAAGAACTTTTAAAAGAGCTTTATGACATGGGCAAGCCTTATGTAACTTCAGACGAAGAGAAGAAAATTACTAAAAAGAAAAAGGTAAATGGAATCAAAGAAACAGCAGGCAGGAAAGAAGAGAAGCAGGTATCAACAACAACCAGCGAAGAAAAATAAAATTCTTGCTTACGGATTTTCTAAAGACCTTTCTCAAGACGTTCCTGAAGAAGTAAAGCGACTTGATAGGCTTAGAAATGCTTGGATTCCTTTTGGAGATGACAATTTATTTCCTCAACATTTAAGTGAGTTATCAAGGGCTGCTGCTACACATAGGGCAATTTTAAATACAAAAACGACCTTCACTATTGGTGAGGGTTTTCATACGTTAAACGAATCTCTTGACGAATATATAAAAGATGTTAACGTAGATGGGGATAGTCTTGATGATGTTATGAGAAAGGTAATTGACGATTATTGGACTTTTGGCAACGCTTATCTTGAGATTGTTGTTGGCGAAGGATATGTAAACTTATACCACCATGACTCAACGACAGCGAGAATGGACAAGGATAAGAAAAAGATTTTATTTCATCCTGACTGGGCAGACGTAAGAAGAACTGAGGACAAGATTACTTCTTGTGATATTTACCCAGTTTTTAAAAAATATAGAAAAGGAGTTAAGCGTTCTGTAGTGCATTTTTGTGACTACGAAAGCACTTTCTATTATTATGGATTGCCTGATTATGTTGCGGCTTTAGACCACATAAAAATAGCAAGTCAAATAGGGAAATATAATCTTACAAGATTTAAAAACGGATTTATGCCCTCTGCAATTATTGAGTTAGGCGCAGATATGTCAGAAGAGGAAGCTCAAATATTTATTGACGAGGCAAGAGATAAACTTACTGGTGAGAACAATAACTCTAAAATATTGTTTATAGCTAAAAATGGAGATGAGTCTGCCTCTAATGTTAAAATAATAAATGACACGAGTGATGGTTCTTTTATGGAGCTACAAACAATTACTAATGACAATATAATTTCTTCTCACAGATGGAATCCTGCTTTGTCAGGAATACAGGTTGCAGGTTCTTTAGGGAATAATCAGCAAATATTAACAATATATGATATTGTTATGAGTACAGTTATTAGAGAGCCTCAACAAATGGTTTTAAGGGAGCTTAAAAAAATCTTAAAAACCCTTGGGGGATATGATGTGTCTGATTTACATATAGTAAATAAGCCGCCTGTTACTATGCTGGGAGCTATAAATCCTACTGACTACATATCGGTTCAAGAGGGCAGAAGAATATTTCACTTGCCTGAACTTAATGAAGAAGAGTTGGATAGTTTATTAATTGAAAAAAATAAAATAAAAGATGGCATTGATAACACCGCAGCAAGTAATTGATATAGCGTTAACTAACAAAAACACAGACCAATATTTAGTTAAGCCTGCTTTTGTAGAGATAGCTGAACTTAATTTTGTTCAACCCTCTATAGGCGAAAGGCTTTATGAGGACATCTCTGAGGAGATTAATAGCAGCACTCAGTGGACTTGGGATAATGTTCTTTGCACAACTACTGCTGGCTCTTATGTTGTTAGCTTAAATGTACCTGTTGACCATGTAGCTATTTATGATTTCATAACGTCTGTGGACATTCCTTTATATGAAGATAATGGAAGTACTGACGCTGCTTGTTGTAGAGGCTTCAATAAGGTTGCAGATATAACTGTTGTTGCTGGCAACGTGACATCTTTTAAAATGTCAGCCGCAGCTAAAACAACCAATGCCGCCTCATTAATTAAATTTAGGAGGCCAAACGGAGTTCTTACTGAAGATTACATAAAGAATTACTTAGCTTTTTGTGTTAAATTTGAAATGATGCCTGACATGAGCTATAATACAACTTCTCAGGGTGTTGTTGAAAATGTTGCGGATTTCACTATGCCTGTTGATTCTAAGAAATTAAACTTTTTAAGAAATGAAACTTTTAAAAAGTCTGACACTTATGTAAGGAAAATGACTGAGTTTTTAGACGAGAACAGTAACGCATATCCTCACTATTGTAATGAGAATAAGGGTGGGGTAAGTAAACTTAACGGAATAATACTATATTAACATGGCAACTAATTTTCATCCTGATTTACCAAACGACCAAATACACAATCCAAAAGATTTTAGTGAGGCTAATAACTCAAGTGTATTAACAAGAAGTGGAACAGGTCTTTTAGACTGGAATACATCTCCCTATGGCACATCTACTACAGTAACTTGTGGTGCTGATGTTTCAGGAGGCTTGCATAATACAACATTTTTTGTTTTTTTAAACGCAGCAAATAAGGCTGAGTGCCACTTTAATGTGTCAGGAGAGACTGCTGTTTTTGTTCCAACACCAGCTTTTTTCCAAATAGTAATAGATATAGCTCCAAACGATTCTGCAATAACTGTTGCTGCGGCAATAAAAACAGAGTTTGATTCTCAGGTTACTAATCCTTTTGCTGCCTTAACAACAACTGTAAATGGAACTGGTAAAGTTACGTTTAGCGGAATGACTAACTCCCCTGACACTATAGATGGAAACACTAACTTTACGTTTGATAATGTAAAGACATATACAGGGACAACGGTTTTAACTTCTACAACTGGAGTTTTAAGTTGGGAGACCGCTGCTGCTGGTGGTGGTGTTAGCTCAATAATTGCAGGAACAAACACAACTATTTCACCAGTAAGCGGATTAGGAGATGTAACGATTAATGCAGATAATGGGTTAAATGGTGGCAATTCTAAATTAAAAATTTACGGTGGTGTCTGTATAAATACTGCTGGTACTTGGTCATTGTTAAATGATGCCTCACACACATTTTTAAATTTCACATCGGCAACAACAACTTCAAATAGATTAAGAGTTAATTACCCAACGGTTGGAAAGGTTATTTCTTTTATTTGCACACCCGATGAAACATATGCAGCAAATGGAATTTCAGTTGGTGCTAGTGTCGGATTATCACATTCAACCTTATATTTATACAGAGATAATATCGTTGATTACGTATATTGGAATGGTTCGGCATTTCAATCTACAACGGGGCAAGTAACATCGTTTCAATATGCTGCGGGAGAAATAAAATTAAATCACGGCACACTAATTTCACCCGACACGTTCAGTCTCGGAATTGAAGGGAGGGCGGGGACAACAACAAATTACCGTTATGCTTGGACATCATTGGGTGCAAGTTCAACTTTCATTCAAGTTTTAAATCCCGATGGAACGGAATATACTGGAGCAGCGACAACAGATATGCGGTTCTCATTTAATCGAGGTGGTGAGGTTGAAATTGATGCCGCAGATTCAGCTATTTCTAGCAGCAACATTTGGGTTCAAGCTATAATGGAAATGAATTAATTAATAATGGCTACTGCTGCACAAGAAATAGCGTTAATGAAACAAAGAATGGACTCTTTTGAGGACAAGCTAGACTCAATGGATGGTAAGTTGGATAAGTTAACTTCAAGCTTATTAAACCCTGATAATGGCTTTGTTTCTCGTGTAAATAAAAATACTGATTTTAGGGAAAGTAAACTTCCTAAGTATGAATCTTTAATACAAGAATTTCAAGATATTAAAAGGTGGAAGTCTAATATTACAAAAGCAATTTGGACTATATTCGCAACCGTACTTGGGGTTTTAGTTAAAATATTTTTCGATTAATATGAAATTAAAAGTTTTAAGATTTAGTTCAAGGGCTGACTCAACATCAGGACTTCTTTTTGAAGATACAGATGATGGCTTAAACTTTTTGTGTTATACTCTTGAGGATGAGAAAAGAGAGGTAAAAATTAAAGGAGAGACAAGAATACCTGCTGGATTATATAATATTAAATTAAGAAAACATGGTGGACTTCATCAAAGATATATTAAAAAATATCCTAATATACATATCGGTATGCTTCATATCGTTGACGTTCCTAATTTTGAGTATATCCTCATACATACTGGAAACACTGATGAACATACTGCTGGCTGTCTCATCGTTGGGGACTCACAAAATAACAACGGAATCTCTAAAGATGGTTTTGTTGGCAGGAGTGTTAACGCATACAAAAGAATTTATCCTAGTATTGCAAAAGCTATTGAGGATGGTGAAGAAGTAACAATAGAATACATAGACTTAGATTATGGGGTTTTTAAATAAAATATTTAGCGGAGCTGCCAGTGAGCTTGTTGGTGGTATTGGCGGTATTATAGACAACCTCAGCACTTCTAAAGAAGAGAAGCTTGAAGCCGAAAGGAAAATAAAAGAGCTTATCCTAAATCACGAGTCAAAGGTTCAGGAAGAGGTTAGTAAGCGTTGGGACTCAGACATGAAATCCGACTCTTGGCTAAGTAAAAACGTAAGACCTATGACTCTTATTTTTTTAGTCTTCAGCACAGTTCTAATGGTCTTTATTGACGCTGGTGCAATTTCTTTTATTGTTGATGAGGACTGGAAAGAGCTGTTAAAAATAGTTCTAATTACTTGTATAGGAGCTTATTTCGGTGGTCGTTCATACGAAAAGGTTAAAAGATAGTTGCTTATATGGAAAAAAAATTGTAGTTTTGTGAAAACTCTACAAAATGAAACAATACAGACCTCGGCTATCTAAAGCTGAAAACGAAATGTTACAGTTACATAGAAGCTCTAATAACGTAGGAGTTATTGGAGACACTCATGAACCTTTTTGCCACCCTGGATATAGAGACTTCTGTTATGAGGTCTTTTCTCGTTTTGGGGTATCAGAGATAGTACATATTGGTGATGAGGTAGATAATGCGGCACTCTCTTATCACGAGAAGATGGCAGAAATGCCAAACGCTGAAAACGAAGCTGAGAAAGCCCAAAAAGCTATGGAGAAGTGGTATGAGACCTTCCCTGACGTTAAGGTTTGCGTTGGAAACCACTCAGCCTTACCTTTTAGAAAGGCTACAACAGCAGGTATCCCAAACAGGTTTATGAAAACATACGAAGAGATATGGAAAGCTCCTGATGGATGGAAGTGGGATTTATCTTGGGAAATAGATGGAGTTTTGTATGAACATGGAACTGGCAGTAGCGGTATTTCAGGCGTAAGAAATAGGGCACAAGCCAATAGACAATCTACTGTTGTTGGGCACTCTCATTCTTTTGGTGGGGTTTCGTATATGGCCTCAAGAAACGATATTATATTTGGACTTAATGTAGGATGCGGAATTGATGTTGACCACATGGCCTTTTCCTATGGAAAGAACTTCCCTAAAAAACCAACTCTTGGATGTGGTGTAGTCATAGATGAAGGAAGAACGGGGATATTTGTTCCTATGGATTTAGGCAGAAGAAATCTTTATAAGTTTTAGTTAAGAAATTATGTCGGGGTGACATAATAGGCTGTGGTAGCCTTTGTTTAGTAAATTAGGAGAGAAGATATGTAACAACGGTTATTTATTTTCTTTTCTAATTAAAAACTAAACTACACCTTGATAAAAGTCCCGTTAAAAGTTCTTTAATAATATTCCAAAAAGTTCTTGCTTATGTGGGTTTTAATGCTTTAATTGTTTCTTAAACAATTTCGTATTGTTTTGTTTTGTTTTGTGTTTTATATTCTCTAAAAGGGGGTCGTTTCTGACCCCTTTTTTTTTATGCAAAAAAGTCCTAGAGAAATCCCTTTATGTCATCACATATACGTGTTCGTATATATATTAAACCGCCTTATTTAGAATGATTCTAAATTAACTAAGTATGTTTTTGGATTGTATTTTTGCTATATCTTCGTGCTAAACAAATAAAAACAATATTATGAATTATGATGAATGGAAATTAAGTACACCTATTGATAATGGAACTCTAATGGTTAGCACTTGTTGTGGCACAGAATATACCGAAGATGTTATGTTTTGTAAATCTTGTGACTCTTACGATATTGAGACTTTAAGCTCAGGAGATGAGAGCATCACAAAGTGTAATGAATGTGGCAGCTTAGAGCAAGAAGATTATGATGAATACGTTTGTTCTGATTGTGAAATGCCTTGTGAAATAACAGGAGAAGATGAATACGAAGAGAATAGGAAAGATGAACACGATGAAAGAAGAAACAGGCGTTAGTTATTTAGAATCATTATAAACAACAGAATAATGCAATTAAATTTGGTGGAATGAATTATAAAACTAATATTTGCATATAAATTAAAAACAAAACAAATGGAATTTATTACAAAACTAGATAACAAGTCTATATCAGAGTATGGACTAGACAGAGAATTTCCTCAGCTTGAAAAGTTAGATTATGAAGCTGAGATAACGGCTCAGGTTGAATGGAGCTTTCATGTAGACTCAAGGGAATGGGGTATTAAAGAGATTAGTGCTTACACTACCAATGTAGCTGTTAATATGGATATAACTATATGTTCTAATGATAAGGTTAGTGTTGTTAGGAGTGTTGAGATAGACACTTCTGTAGATGGAAATGAATGGGGTGTTGAGAATAACATATTAGACTTACGATTGGCTGATTCTATTTGCCCTCAAGATGTAGAAATTGACTTTGATAACAAAATAATAACAGTAAATTACTAATCATGGAAAAGAATATAAGACAAAGATTAAATTTAAGTGTGGTTAAGTTCTCTTTTAAGAAGAAAAACGGAGAAGTTAGGCAAGCTACAGGCACTACTAATGTAAGTCTCTTAAACAAGCTGTTTGACCTAAACCTTGAGGAAAAAGAACAGTCTGAACAACAGAGAAACGGGACTACTCCTTATTATGATTTAGGCAGTAAGGGTTGGAGATGTTTTAAAGACGATAATTTTATAGAAGTAATTAACGATTAAAAAAAACAATTATGAAAGAAGAAGTAAGTAGAAAGTATATAGATAATAGTAGCTTTATGGAGTTTATTTCTGAGATGTCTACTAAAATCACCGAAGTTAATTTTGGAGCTGACACTTGGGTTGAGCATGATACAGGAATGAGTTTTTCTGAGGAAGCTCAGGACTACTACAACGAGAAATATGATGATTATGAGATGATGGCTAATAATATAATGGGAATATATAGTATTAACGATTTAAAATTATAGAGATGAAAGAAGAAGTAAGTAGAATATTAGAAGAATGTAGCAACATTATGACTAATGTTACTGGCACTGATGTTTCAAGAGAGGAATGGAATAGGGCTAAGGGAATTGTAAGACAAAAGTATGAATCTATAAAAGATATAGATATTGAAACGTACAACATGATAAAGGCAGATTTCGATAAATCTCCTTCTGAACATAAACCTTTAAATTAATTATAAATGATTTGGATATTTGGAATAATATTAATAATGTTAGCTATGCTTGGGGTTTACTCAGATATAAAATAACCTTGCTACTAATGGTTAGTATATGAGCCGTTTTTTCTATGGCTTATATACATTGTTAGGCACTTTTAAAAAATACGAAATATGAGCATAAAAGATAAATACAGAGTAAAAGTAGTTAATACATCAGATTGCAAAGAATGGCTGATTAAAAAGCATTATTTGAAAAGAATGACATCATTTACCTATTCTTTTGGATTGTATGATGGCATTAAATTAGTTGGTGTATGTACTTTTGGAAATGCAACTCCTATGCAAATGAAAAAATCTATATGTGGAGAAGATTATATGCATTTGGTTTATGAATTAAACAGATTAATAACCAATGATGATTTAGAAAAAAATGCCACATCTTTTTTTGTTTCTACTTGTTTGAATATGTTGCCAAGACCGTTAATAGTTGTTTCTTATGCTGATAAAAGTGTAGGACATAATGGTTACATCTATCAAGCTACTAACTTTTATTTTACCGGAGAAAGCCACACTCAAAAAGATTGGAAATTGAAAGGTAGTGAGCATTTGCATAGTAGAACTTTAATGGATGAGTTTGCATTTCAAGAAAATAGGATTGAAAAACTAAAAGAGAAATATGGTGATGATTTATACCAATTAGAAAGACCTGCTAAAAATAGGTATGTTTATTTTTGTGGTTCTAAAAGTCAAAAGAAAATGCTTTTTAAAAACAAATTATTTAAACAAAAACCATATCCAAAAGGAGAAAATAAAAACTATGATGCATCATATAAGCCAAACACACAAACAACTATGTTCTAATAGTGCATAACGTGTGGTATAACAAATTTAAAGTGAACGAAATGAAAGAAAAAAGTGGTTACAAAAGAGAGTTGATAAGCACCAAATTTAACGAGTGGAGAAATAGGATTGAAAGAACCTATAAATATACGTGGTCTGATGGCAGTACAGATATAAAAGTAGTGTACCAAAGTTAGTGAACGTATTTTTGTTATACGTTGTTATGTGCTTTTTTAATTGCATCATAACACCTGTGTAAGATTAAGCTTTAGCGACCCGATAGGGTTAATTTTTACACTAAGTTGTATTTTGTATTACATTTAAGACTATCTTTAGTGAAAATTAAACACAATTAACCGTTAACAAACAAAACAAACAAAATGAAAACACCTTTCGATTACGATAAAAGTAAAAACAGAAGATATGACTTACATTTACACATTAAATCTAATTTATACGAAAAACAAATATACATCCAAAAAGAGGGAAAGATAATAGTTTTCAACTGGAGCTATTCACCTCAGCTAACTGGAAAGTATAAACAAATAGAGACTTATCAATTCCAATGTATCAGTCTTATGGTAGATGAGATAATTGAAACATTAAACAAGTGAAAATATGAAATTTACAGACAAAGAAGTTCAAACAATGTATATAGAGTGGTTTAACAATTATTTAACTACTGATAAATTTGCAGAACACTATAACTTAACTATTTCTGAGGTAGAAAACATATTAGATAGAGGTAGAATATTAAATAAATGAAGATGAAAAAAGTAGCTTTAGTATTGTTGGTGTCAGTATTGATATTTGGATGCCACAAGGACAAAAATGAGTTTAATAGTAAAAAAGAGGGTTATTCTAGTAATTTAGATTATAGCTATGAGAATAGCCTAGCTTATCTATGGGGGACTAACTACACTATTCACAGGATAGACTCCATCCAAGGCTATGAGGTTGTAAATAGCCAATTCTTCACCAATACGATAGTATTAAATAGTTTGCTATCTCATTTTGGACAAGACACCACCAGCTTTACGGATAATTTTAGAGATACGCTTAACACAACTAATCTTAACAATTATCTATCTTCATGGGGTAATTACACAGAGATGGGGTTAGATACAATCTATAAGGACTTTTGGAACAGCCATGGTACTATATGTTATAGCCCTAGCATCGGGTTTATAGATGCTAATAGTACTAAGTGGGATGAGCTTTCAGGAGTTAACTCTAGCCCTGAACCACATAAGTCATTCACTATAATGATTCCTTTGAGTGGCGCTGGGAATCAAATAGTTTACCACCTGATTAACAACTCAACGCCTCCGAGTTACTAACACCTGTGTATGGCACGTTTTAATGAGTAAAATATACATATATGCTTACAAAGAAGTCATAATTAACTAAATATTGGTT
>TARA_B110000046_G_scaffold31567_1_pt1 | contig 34471 bp, 30 predicted proteins | sample TARA_B110000046 | Tara Oceans TARA_B110000046 (sample SAMEA4397157) | marine metagenome | biome: Polar Biome; feature: [DCM] deep chlorophyll maximum layer (ENVO:01000326); material: water (ENVO:00002006), including particulate matter (ENVO:01000060) such as... | depth 40 m
GAAAGCACATCCATGTGCAAGCATGGCTTTCATTTCATCCATGAAATGAATTACTCATCAATTGCTTGTTTTCAGGGCGTGATGACGAGGAAGGGTGTTAAACGTGAGGTTGGTGTTTGGTCTTAGATAAATACAAGATTTATCAGCTAACACCTTAATGTATGAAGTCGAGATTTAACCCCTTTTTAATTCCAATGAAATATATTAGTAAAAATACGCCAATACAAAAATAAAAATTTCTCAGCGAGTTACATAACTGACGGTTAGTCATTTTCTTTGTAAATTACTTGTCACCCAATACAGGGTTAATTCATTTCGGAGAAAATTATGTCTAAGTCAAAATCTAATCAAGCACCTATGACCACAAAAGCTGTTGCTCGTATTCAAAGTGGTGAGGCAAAAGCAAATGGCGGCCAAGTTTCATCAAAAGGCTTTGCTGCAAGAGCAGCTCGTGCTGCCGCTAATAATAACAAAAACGATTAAGGAGTCAGGACTAGGAAGTTGTTGACTTTCTAGTCCTTTATTTTGATTATGTCTGCATATAGTAAAGATAAAGAAATTAGTAAGTTGGTAAAACACTTAATTAAATCTGGTTGGGTGTTCAAACAAGGAAAGAAGCACGGCTTGATATATGCGCCTAAAGGTGGTCGCATTGCAGTTCCTTGTACGCCGAGTGATAGACGCTCACATCTTAACTTTAAACGAAACCTTAAAAGAATTATGACAATGGAAGTTGATTATGCTTAAAGAAAAGCGCCAACCATTTATGACACCTGTTGAAATAGTACGCATTATCGCGAGTGCAATAGGAGTTAAAGCATCGAATAAACAGCTAGACACTTTTGCTTTCAAATATGACCAGCCCTACACCTTAGCTTCAAGTTTATTCAAGGAATCTATTTCAGTTCCTCTTTCTAAGTTCATCAGTAAGGGCTTCTCTAAAAAATTAGAAGCTAAATTTGAATCAATGATGCGGGAATATATTGAATTGGTAAACTCAACTCCTATGGACGGTATAACCAGAGTAGAGACTGAAGCAATTCTTACCCGGTGGATCCTCGATACAATTGCTGTTGAATTCAATCTTTTTATGGGAAAAGTAATTGAGGGACCAAATTATTTAATGAGAAATAACCTTCATCCTAATGGGATAACCCAGGCGTTTGATTGGTTATCTTCAAATATTGAGTGGTGGGATAGCTTTCTTAAATTTATTCCAAAAGAAAAACGTCATCGCTTCAAGCTTTGGAAAAGTAATGATGAACTGCCAAAGCTATCTAATATAACAAATATTCCAGATTACCTTTCTAATTCTGAAGTAGAGGGGCATGAATGGGAAAAGATTAAAGTTGTTATTTTAGCAGCCCGTTTTATCGATAATTTACAGCGAAATTATGCCGATATTTACCCAGAGCAATTAGTCAATGTTGATGTACTGAGCTTAAGTCAAGTTGAACAATATATATGGCATTTAAAGAGTAACAATCAAGTTTGGCTCAAATCGCTAGGGGAGCAAGGGCTAGAGATAGATTACATTTTTTATAAAAAGGGTGAAAATAAAGAACTCTCTGATGCAGATCGAAAACAGTGCTTAAAAACGTTGATTGACGAGCTTGAAGTCTCAACTTTTAAGCACCCCAAATTTAATATGGGATATTGGCTGAGCTGGTATCGCGCTCGATGGCATGCTCTGAATGGGGAGCTTAAAGAAGCAAATAGCCATTTTAAAGCAACGTTTGAACAAGCTTTATTTTTTGCTGGGCCATCGATACCTGAAATTATAAAAGAAGCTCTCAGTATTGCTTCTAGCCTTAAACCGACACCAGATAAGGCTTTTATTAAGAGGTTGAAAAACTCTGCAATCCTATTTGGTATTGATATACCTTTGCATAAAGAAGATAAAAGCCAATTAGAAGCTAATCGCTTTGATAGTGTTGTTGAAGATTGGGAATTAAAACTATATGCAGCAACATTTCATAAGCATTTTCCACCGGCTTTACAGTTTAATGACAGTTCCTCAAATGGAGCACAACGGATAGGACCATTACTTGGTTCTTTTAAGCAAAGTATTGAGCCTAACTTTCGAAGCCCAAATAAAAAAATAGTTGTTGGAGATACCTGGGGTAAGCAGATGCCCCAAATAGTCTATTTTTCATGGATGAATTGCGTGGAAACAGTTTCACAGTTCATTAATACAGGTGTAAATGTAAATGCACTATCTGATTCCAATGAATCTGCATTGCTTTTTTCTATCTTGCAAATGGATGTATTGGATCATGGTTCAAGCATGGACGATAGGTTATTCAAGCTAATAAGCTCTATTAAACATAGTGAAGGTGTTGTTAATACGAAAACATCCAAAAAAGAATTATTACCTCTAGTATGTGCCGTTGATACAGGCAGGCCAGAAGTCGTAGCCAAGGTCATAGAGATGGGAGCAAACGTTAACTTTAGAGGGAATACTGATAAACAATCAGCACTCTTCGCAACTTTGTGTAAAATCGGAATTATAAAAAGACCAGAGGTTTTGAAGAATTTGATAAAAGAACATCCTCTGAATGATGAATTATTAGATACTATAAGGAGACATTCTAACGGTTTAATGGGCGCTACATTGGATGAAGTTAAAAGAAATTACGAGAAGTGTTTACAAGATCCAATGTTTAAAAATATTACAGATTCTGGGCATAACTTGATAGTAGATAGAGTTAAAGAGTTTATGACATTAGATGATATGAGAAAAATAGCCCAATTACTCATAAATGCAGGATCTGACGCTAATGCCAGTCATAATACTAGGATTAATGGGTTTACACCTTTGATGCTTGCGGCTGAGCTAGATGAAGCTGAATTATTTGAAGCTATGATTCAGAAAAACGGAGATCCACTAATAACTGCTGAGCATCCTGAAACAGGGAGGCCATTAGATTGTAAGCATATTGCTTTCGCTCATCAATCAAATAAAGTATTAAGGTACTTAGTTTCACAACAGAAATGAGCATAAACGTAATATCGTTTTATTGATCACAAACTTTATTAAAGTTCAGTGTAAAAATTAGCTTTAAAATTTAGCCGCTCTAGTCACAATCTCTATTACCGCTAACCAGAAAAATTTCTATAGTAGAGTGGTTATTTATCAAAATTATAAAAGCCGTTGCAGCAATGGAACGGCTTTTTTGTGCGTGGTGATAAGCCATAAATAATATGATGTAGGTTGGGAAGAGTGAAACGAAAACCAACGAATCACAAATATACTTACTCGCTCAAAGCCAAGAGTATGTGTTATTAGTTGTAGGCGTTTAGCTTGCTGACGCACGGGCGATAGCCCGAATCAGTATTTGAATAGGTGCTTGAGGTTATCATCACCGATAACGCGAATACGTTTCGTACTTTTAAATATTAGAAACCTTATTCAAGGTTTTGTCGCGCTGGCTTGGTGAGCCAAAGAGGGGCTATAGGTTTTTAAATTTTACTCTGCTGCAAGTAATTCATCCTTGAAGCTGGGTTACTGTCGGCATCCATGCCTTCACTTCCTCATACTGCGAAGCTGCGCTTCGGTTATTCGTCACCTCTCAGCGCCACCCGAGCATCACGCTTAATCCTTAAATGCACAATTGATGTGAACGTAAACGCCATGAAAGCACATCCATGTGCAAGCATGGCTTTCATTTCATCCATGAAATACATTATTCACCAATTGCTTATTTTCATGGCGTGATGACGGGGAAGGGTGTTAAACGTGAGATTAGTGCTTGGACTTGGCAAGATGCAAGACTTGACCTAGCACTTTTACTATACCTTCCTATTTTTAATTGTTGATTTTACGTGTAATACATTGATTTAGTTTTAAAATGTTGACGTAAATAAGTGAATGCTTTTTTTGGATAGGGAATTGAGGTAGGATGGAATATATGTAAAATTTACTGTTAAGTACCTCTCCGGTTTACTATGTATTTATAAAATTTAGGTTAGGAACCGTAATGCCCTAATGGAGTAATAAATGGCAGAAACTATTAATATCGCCGAAGCTGCGGCTCAAATATCAGAAGAAATATTTTCAGTATTCAAGTGGGAGCGACAAGAATTATTCGATCAAAATCTTGGTTGTCAAATACAAGAACATGATAAAAAAACTCACCCATGTGATTGCGTGTTTTATTACATAGACCCTTATTTGGGTAAGTATGTGTATTTAAATACCGATTTAAAAAGTTATGCAGCCGGAACAATCAATAAAAACAGCGTTTTAATTGCCCTGAAAAGTTTAGCGCTTGCAACGCATTGCGCGAATATTTCTGATGAGTGGGAAGCTAAATATGTTGAGCCTAGTGATCATTTTGACCACGTTATAAGAGGTTTTTTATTCGTTTACAACCATGACAATAGCTACACAAATGATTTTCATGAACAACTAGACGGCATTAACTCAGCAAGCTTAAAAATTGCTAAAGATCAGCAAGTGCATGTTTTCGGTCCTGAACAGATAAAAGACTGTTATGCGATAGCATGTGACTTTCAGATACTAAAAGGAAAAAATCAAATTATTGATTATGGCTTTTGGTACCCAGATATGATCCAACATAAGGTTAAACATGGTGATACTTGGGAACAGCCAGCAACAATTGAACTATTATCTAGCCCTTTAATTATTATTAAATATAAAAACCTTAAAGATGAAGAGTCGTATGTTATTTATTACAAGCGTAATGGCGATACTATTGACGAATTTGTTTATTTAATTGACTTGCTATCGCACTATCAAATTCTTTCAGAAGCTTTACCTGTAAATCTTAGGTTTATTTCAAGTAATATCTCAAAAAACGTAAAAACTAATTTTAAACATGGTGTAAATCGTTATATGCAAGATTGGTCTTTAGATGAAGCCAGAGAAAAGCAGCTAAATTTAATCAAGGCTGAATTAGTCACGAGGCAAAGTGCCCATTACAATATTGGTGATTTAGGTTGGAGGGATAAGCTATGACAAGGAAAAGATTTGGCCCAAGCCTATACTTTTATCATGACAAGGCTATTTATGATGGCCTCTGCCAACATGGTATGACTAAACCAGAGTTACACCGCTTTTTAAAAAGAAAGGGCGTTTTTGCTTCGCAAGAAACTGAAAAAGAAGATATTGCTTTTTATTTATCAGCTAGCCTGTTCGACTATCATGATAGACAAAAGCTAACTGAAAGCCTTTCAACAAAACCTAAAAGAGAAAACATTACTTCGAGTGCGATCAAAAGCACTGCAGATTCTAAACTTGACGATGAAGCGATAAGGCAATCACTCCAAAAAATGAGTGGAAACATTAATGCCTCACCAGATTGCCAAGCAAAGGTACACTCAACAAAAGGTGGTATTTTTATACTTGATGTTACCTATAAAGATCATGATTTAACAAAACCTGAAGTTAGGCAAATAGAGACAAAAAAAGCTCAAATCGAAGTAGTTAAAGAGGCTGATGGTTATACAGTAAGAAGCCAAGCAAATGAATATGGTGAAAATTTATTAGCTGTTTTAAAACAATCTTTAATTGAAGAGACAAAAGAAGATTTAGAAATTAAAGAGCTAAGTCTTATTGGTTTGAATAGTTTGCAAATTTCAAAATTTTTTAATCTTTTGATAAATAATGTCGATGGTTATCAGCTTAATGATGTTTCAAGTGTTAGGCTACACCACCCCGATGAAGAAGATGGAGAAGCGGAGGCAAGCCATATTAGAAAGGCTATGCTTAATGGTAAACAAGTCCTCGTTTCGAAAGAACTCAAAAGTTTGCATGATAGGGGCTTTCATATATCAAGTGTCCAGTGGATTTCTGATGATAAGTTACCTAATGGTGATCGGGCTGCATTTGAAGCTTCCTTGAAAAGACCTGAAACTAAAGACGGTTTTGCTTTTCAGATTAGAGGGCTATATAGATATAGTGAGCGAACTGGTGATATAACCCAAAAGCTACAACCTGCTAGTAATACTGAAAAAAGGGATATTCATAAAAAGCTTGAGCTATCTGCAGAATTGGCGTTGGAGACAGTTTGCAAAAATGAGGGCTAGATCATGGAAAGGTTTTACTGGTATGTAATCGAATCTATGTGCGATTTTAAAAGTCTTTCCGACTCTATTAAAAACGCGGGATTTGATGATAGTAAAGAGCAAGGTTTTACAGTTAATTCAATAAGTAAAAACTGCATTTCTGGAAAATATGTTAAATCTAAGATTGTTACGCAAAAGTTTGTTAACCCTTTTGGTGATGATTCTTTTGAGCAAAGAAAAATTTATGAAATTATAAATTTCGAAATCTCGAAAGAAAATGCAATTTTATTACAAATGAGAAACCCCGATAGATGCGTTAGTTCATTTTTAACAGAATTAAATAAGGTAACCAATTACAGTCTGTTTATTGATAGACCTAAATTCATTTTGCCTGATTTATTGATTGATCTCCGTAATAAAGGTCTTGTTATTATCCAAGTAAAAGAAATGGAATTATCTGAAATTGCTTTGAGTCGAGAAGCTGTTGGTACTCTAACTGTAAAAGGCAATTTATCGATTGACGATTACGAGAAAAAGTTACTAATTGCTGATCTTAAACATAAGTTAAAAAAATTTAAGGCTATTGTCGACTTTAACGGGATAAGAGAAACGATTGAAGTTCATAGCTCTAATAAAACTATAATGAGTGGTAAGCTTGCAAAACTAATTAACCCAATATTCAAACATAATCTCCAAATACTTGATTAAAAATATATGGCTCTGTAAAAAGTGATTTACAGAGCTTGAATTCAGATTTAGCTAAGAACCAAAAGAGTCACCCATTAGAAAGTTCCGTTCAAGCAGGTTTCAGTGTTTATTTGACCTTTTCATTCAAAAAACAAATTTTCTTCTTTTTAAACTTACTTTAAATATGACTAAACGCCCAAGTAATAATATCGATAGGTGTGAATATGCACCGTGGCTTGAATAAAGAACGTCATATGAATATAGGCGTTTTAATTAGCGTCATTGATGGTTAATTAAGGCTCTTGGCTTGCGCTTGAGTCAGTGTTTAGTGCCAAATCAGCCCAAACTACAAATATCTTGAAATTATACTTTTAAGCCCTATAATCACGCGTAACAACACCCCTCCCGCTACCCGTAAGCTCAGCGCCCTGCGAGGGGTTAATTATTTCTATAGCATGATAAAAGGATTTAGCCTTCATGCAGTTCCCTAAAGCCCCCATAACATTTGCGCAGCAAGTCGACTTACTAGAAGATCGCGGGCTAGTAATTAATGATAAAGAATCAGCAGCCTTTTATCTTAGCCATATCAATTATTACAGGCTAGGCACTTATTGGTGGTCGTTTATTGAAGATCATCAAAACCATACTTTTAAGTCTGCTACTACGTTTGAGCAAGTGTTAAATCTGTATTCTTTCGATAGAGAATTAAGACTGTTACTACTTGATGCCATTGCACAATCGCTAGGGTCAGGTCTTTTTTTGCCTTTTGTGATTAAGGAAAAGTGCAAAACCTGCCCCTAGTAACCCCATTCAAAAAGGGCAATATTATTGCCCTTTTTATGCGCTTAAACTAGTAGTTATAAACTATAGCGCTACTAAGCTTTGCTCTAGCATTGCCTTTATTTGTTTTACTATTTTAGCTTCTGTTTCAGGTTCGAACTGTTGTATACGTGGGGTGTGAATGTGCCCTGTAGGTATACTTGAATTAAGCGCATCGCGCAGGCGAATACTTCGGTACGATATTTCGTTAGACAGGTAACCACCGCCGCCGCCATTTACCGCAATACTATTTTTAACCTCGCCGTACGAACCCGCTTTATAGGTTTTTTCAAGGGTGGTGACTTCGTGATTGTCGATAACTTTATAAGGGCCTTTGGCTTGTTGCATGTAACTTACAGGCAAGCTAAATTTTACAAACTCATTGCCCGGGAGTGGTCGGCCATTAAGTTTTGGGATTACTGGGCTTGTTTGCGTTCCACCATACACAATATTGGCATTATCTGGGGCAGTTACACTGCGACGTTTACCCGGAAAGTGCTCCAAATCAAATTCTGTTCTGCCCATACTTACGGTTACTACCATGTCTACATTATTAAGTGCGTAGTAGGGGGCAAGTAGCGATTCTATTATACCTTGATCGAAGTCTTCGTAGCGTACAGGCACCATAACGGTGTTTATTTCTGCGCTCACGCCGTTGTAATTAATAACTTGCCCGTCGAGTAATAACGCCGCAACACCTGAGGGGTTACTTTGGTTTATATTTCTATCAAGTAAAAATGGGTCAAAGCCTGTAAGTAATATTTTTTTAGTGCTGCCTGATGAAAAAGCAAGGTCGGTACGGCCTCTGCTGCCTTCTTCAAGTAGGGTTAGTAAAGTATTTAGTTGAGCCTGCGTAATTGAAAATTTAGGTGAAGTTGTGCGTATTACTTTACTTGAAAGCAGGCGAGCCCAGTAGAGCTCTCGGTCGTCGTAGTTACTAGTTTTTATTATGCGTTGCTTGGCGTTTTCCCACAGTTCAAAGCTAAAGCTTTGTACTAATGCTTTTGCACTTTTAAAGTCGTTTAATTCTTTAAATTGTTGCTCAAAACTTGATACTTGTGAGGTAAATGCATTTAAAACATTTGGCATTGCCGATTGGGCTTTGTTGATACGCTGTTCTTCAACAGTTAAAGGATTACTTAAAGTAGCGAATGAAGAGGCAATTAAGCTGGTCGCTAATAATACTTTGATCATGATACTCCTAAGATAAAGCGATTGTTTTATGTGTAATTTACTATCCTACGATTGCTAATTAAGCGCAACCAATTAACGTTGAATCGACTGATATTTGCTTTTGCAGTGCATTCGTATTTTTTAATGGCCAATTGGCATCATCGGCTAATAAAAATCCCCGAGTCAAAATTGATCTTTATAGGTTCTACTTTAAGTTCTAATAAAAGTAAAAAGCCGTTACAGCAATGCAACGGCTTTTCATTATGGTTTTATGCGCTTCGACGATACGAGCGAAAGGCTTTATAGTCCTTTAAAACCCTCTATTAATCATCTGGCCCTTTTAAGGTAAACACTAAATGTTTACGCATATCCTTTAAAATCACGCCTTTTTTAAGCATTGCGCCGCTTAAGCGTTTTTGCCATTTTAATAAATCTGGCTCTGCGGCTGCTAAGGCTTGCTCGTTTTCAAACTGAAAACACAGCAGTAGTGAACTTGGAAATAAGTGATATTCCACATCAAACCAGCATTGCAGCATGCCTGGGAGCTCAGCGCGGCCTTGCTCTTCTAATTTTTCAGCAGTATTAAGTACAAGCGCTTGCTGTTTTATTTGCACTGCAGAGAGTTTTTTCATTATTAAAATCCAAGTTAGCGGCTAAAAAATGCAGCCGGAATGTGGGCATTATACGCAAGCTTGTAGGCAGGCAACAACTTTGAAAGGGAGTTAATGTCCAATAGAGTGTATCTGCTTAAAATAAAGGGTCATATTGCAAGGCACCTCCAGTTTTTCAATCTATGTAGGTCGGATAAGTTGCGCAGCCGCGCCATCGGACTTTTTAAGTTTCATCACTGAACTCCGATTTGGGTATTAATATATTTTTTAGCTCAATAGTTAAGTAACCTTAACCTAAGCTTTTGCCAAGTTGCTTGCGACAACTGGGGAGTGGTTGTCGCAAGGCGCCTTTAGCGCCTCACCACACTTAATACTTATAAGAGGTATTAATTGGGTAGGCTTATTTGGATCGGCGCTTGTCTAGCACATAACGTACGGCCATTCTTGCAACACCCGCACCAATACCTGAGACTACTGCCCATGTAACGGCCTCTTTAAGATCTGTTTCTTCGCTTGGTCTATCTTTTGGAGCTGGTTCGTTGGTAACCTTTTCCCACGATTTTTGTAAAGTTTTCCTTGTTAACATACCTGCTGATGCAGCGGCGAGACCTATACCTATTGTCGTAATTAGTTGTTTATTACTCATAATGTTCTCCTTTTTATAAATAACGGCAGCGTTATTTATGTATAACTCTTTAAGTAAGAATATTAATAACAGCAATTTATGTACCGATAGGCTGAGGCGCTTTTAAATTAGGGCGTTCTTGTTTCATGCAAATTAGTCGTTTAAAACCACACTCACATCACACTTTCACCACATTTACACACAAGCTAAATAACCATTGTAGAGCGTGCGCAACTCTGCTCAAAATCTTCTTTTTAGATATTAACTCTGCAATTTAACTTACCTTCTAGCCGGCTTATCGCACTCATTACTGTACAGATAGCAAACACTTTAACCCTATGCTTTAATATTAAAAAACAAGGGAGGGCGTTATGAGTAAAAATCGATTTTTATTTAATAAATACGTTTTGGTAATGGCTGTGTCGGGCACTTTGTTTGCACCGCTATCTGTTTATGGCAAGGATAAGGGGCCAGTAGTTGAGCAGCTTTGTGCTAGTTGCCATAGTTTAACTAACCTTGAGCGCAGCGCGGGTTATAGCCAGCAGGACTGGCAAACATTAATAAGCTATATGGTTGATGCGGGCGCAGATACCGCGCTTAATAAAGATATAAGTGCTTATTTAGCTGAGCATTATCCTGTTAACACTAAGCGCGAGTCTAAGGTTGTTGCTGGCGATTTAAAGCTTAGCTTTAAGTACTGGCAAGTGCCAACGCTTGGGCAGCGCGCTCGCGATCCGGTGCAAGGTAAAAATGGCATTATTTGGTGGGTTGGCCAGTGGGGTAATATTTTAGGCAGGTTAGACCCTCAAACCGGCGATATGAAAGAGTACACACTGCCAAGTGGTACCTATGCGCACAGTGTGTCGCTTGATAAAAATCAAACCCCTTGGTTTTTAGGCAATAAAAATGGCACGGTTGGATATTTAGACTTAAAAACCGAAAAATTTAAAGTGTATAAAATGCCAAATAAAAATGCCCGCGACCCGCATACTGGTGTATTTGATGAAGCCGGAATATTTTGGTTTACCCTCCAGCATAGCAATATGATTGGCAAGCTAGACCCTACAACTGGCGATATTCAATTGGCTACTTTACCCACTAAAGGCTCACGGCCATATGGTATTAAGCTTGATTCAAAAGGCACGCCGTGGGTGTCGTGTAATGGTAGTAACTGTTTGGTTAAAGTTGATAAAAATACCATGGAGCTTAGTGAGATTAAACTCCCAGGCGCTAAAACGCATACTAGGCGATTAGCCATTACGCCTGACGATATGGTTTTTTATGTTAACTCTGGCATGGGTAAACTTGGCCGCTATAACCCCAAAAACGGTAAAATAACGCAGTGGGATAATCCCAGTGGTGAAAACAGTCACCCGTATGCAATTGAATATGCCGATAACGCCATTTGGTTTAACGAGTCAGCCAAGCGTCCTGAAACCTTAGTAAGGTTCGACCTTAATACCGAAACTATGCAGAGCTGGCAAATTCCGAGTAAAGAAGGAGTTTACTCTGGCTTAATTAGGCATATGCGCATGGGGAATAATGGGCTGATCATTCATCAAACAGCGACCAACCAATTAGCTGAAATTACGTGGAGTAAGTAATAATTTATTTTGTGTTAAAGCTGCGTACTGCTTACTAGTAAGTTTTCTTATATTAGGTAGGAGTTTTTTACAAAGCTTAGCAATTTTTACCTTTTAAATAAGTAAATTGATACAATTATTTATGTAAGGGTTTGATTTTTATTAGTTAAATTTGTGGTTTGGGTTTTGCTTGGTAGTAAGTGTATTTTCTTAAATAAAATAAAGGAGTTATTATGAGTACCGTTATTACTGGGTTATTTGAAAGTGCATCACAAGCAACACTCGCAATTTATAGATTAGAAGCTTTAGGTATTAATGAAGCTGACATAAGCATTGTAGCCAACGACTCATACGCAAAGGAAGATTTTGCTGTAGACGAAGGTACAAAAGCCGCTGAAGGTGGCCTTGTAGGCGCGGCTTCAGGTGGTATTCTTGCTGCAATTATTGGCGGTTTTACTGCAGTAGGTACTGTAGCAACAGGTGGTACGGGCTTATTAGTTGCCGGACCATTAGTCGCAGCATTTGCTGCTGGTGGCGCAGGCGCCGCAGTAGGTGGTACTTTAGGTGCTGCAATTGGTGCATTTATTCCTGAGCACGAAATTAAATATTATGAAGATGCCATTGAAAAGGGCTCTATATTAATTGGTGTTAAGTACGATAGTGACAACAAAAACGCTATTGAAGAAATACTTAACAATGCAGGCGCAAGTAACGTTTCTACGGCTTAACGTTAACTAATTAGTTTCAAAATTAATTAAAAAGGTGAAACTTCGTTTCACCTTTTTTTTCGTTTTTAACGGCGGAGCAATCATAAATATTAACGTAATTTTTTGTCATTAAATAAACTCCATATATAAGTAAATTGGTTTTAAACATGCTTTGATTATAGAAAAGACTTATTTAGATAGGCGCTTTTTATTACATGTCGTAAGGCCCCCCTAACAACACCAACTCTCGAGACTACCGCCTATATAATAACGGCCTTTTTAATAGCTGCCTTTTAACTTGGCTTGTCTTTTTGGGTTGGATCGTCGGTAGTCTTCTTTTATGAGTTTTGTAAAGTTGCCATTCTGTTTGTAAATATGCCTTGGTTTTTGTTTAACTTTTGGGTGAAAGTCAGTTTTTTTAATTAATTAGCTATTTATTTAAAATTAATAAAAATTATAAATTTACTTTTTAATCAATAGATTAAAAATAAATAATACATAAATTCATGTTTCCGCCTAAGGCTGGTATATACATTGAAACTACTTGTTTAATAGTCGCTTAATTTAGCGTTATTGTTTTATTAATTTGATACTAAACGAGGAGATGATGATGAATTGTTTGCAGTTTGATTCAAACGCTAAAAAACCTTTAACCCGCGTTTTAAAACCAGCTTTTGCGATACTACTTACCGGTGTGTTACTACAAAATAGTGCACTGGCTAATGTAAAAGTTCAAATGCACCAAGTAACTAAGTCAGGCCAAGGGCAATCAATAGGTACTATTACACTAACAGAAAATGATAACGGTGTGGTTTTTTCACCAAGTTTAAAAGGTTTAACACCGGGGCTGCATGGTTTTCATGTTCACCAATTTGCTAGTTGTGAACCCAAGAAAAAAGGCGATAAGGTCGTGCCTGGTGGTGGCGCTGGTGGGCATTTCGATCCAAAAGCTAGCGAGCATCATGATTATCCTTGGGCTAACGGTCATTTAGGTGATTTACCGGCGTTGTATGTAAATGAAAGTGGCCAAGCTAAATCGCCTGTTTTAGCGCCAAGGCTCACGCTTGAAAAACTTAAACAACACGCAGTAATGATTCACGAAGGAAGTGATAACTATGCAGATAAGCCAAAGCCATTAGGTGGCGGTGGCAAACGTGTTGCTTGTGGCGTAATTGAGTAAATATAAGGAGAAAGTTATGCCATATAAAAATCGTGATGAATTACCTGAGTCGGTAAAAAGTAACTTACCTAAACATGCTCAAGAGATATATCAAGAGGCGTTTAATAGTGCGTGGGATACCTATCAGGACCCTAGCGATAGAAAAAACGATGATGACCGCGAAACCACTGCGCACAAAGTAGCTTGGTCAGCGGTTAAAAATAGTTATAGCAAAAATGATAATGGAAATTGGGTAAAGTCGAGTAACTAAACCAACAACAAAGCTTAAGCATTAAAAAGCCGCCATAGCTGATATAGCGGCTTTTTATATACTCGTTTTATAGTTGCGATGTTTATACAATACTTTGCAGTCTGTTTGAGTAAAAACTGGTAAGCAAAACCATAAGTACTGGTTTAAACACGAATGTGAGTTTGGTTTAAATTTGCGTTATTATTTATTTGTATTAGCCACTCAGAGAACACTTTGAATTATTTAGCTCATCTTTATTTAGCGCAGCCCACAGCCGATTCTCACTTTGGGAACCTGTTGGGTGACTTTGGTGGAAAAAGACATGTAAAGCACTTACCAAACACAGTTAAAAATGGCCTCGATAACCATTATTTAGTTGATAAATTTACCGACTCTCACCGCGCAGTTAAACACGCTAAACAATACTTTTCACCCGAGCGTACACGCTTTGCTGGTGTGGCTATTGATGTGGTGTTTGATCATTTTTTAATTGTGCATTGGCAGCGCTTTAGCAAACAACCTTTAAGTGATTTTAAGTACACCAGCTATCAGCTTTTAAATAACCGTATACCTGTTATGCCAGCGCGAATGCAGCATGTTGTAACAAGTATGACCAAAAACGATTGGTTTAAAGAGTACGAAACCATTGAGGGAATAGGAGTAGCACTTGATAATATTGCTAACCGCATTCGTTTTACTAATAACTTTGCGGGGGCAGCTGAGGATATAGCGCGTAACTACGATGAATTAGAAGCCGTGTTTTTAGCGTTCTTCCCGGAGCTAATTAAGCATGTAAGTGAGTTTGACCTTGAAAGCACCCCAAAAAATGGCATAAAGCGCATTATTTAAAGTTTTCATCAATTGTTAACCTTTTGTGATAATTTATGGTAAAAAAAGCGCTATTCTAATACAAATTAATTTTTGAGTGTTTTTAATGATTCGCAATTACTTGGCTATTGTGAGCTTTGCCGTTTTAGCGGCATTTCAATTTGGTGCTGTATTGGCTTTCGACTTTGACTTAAAATCGGTACGCACAACTATTTCAAACCCAAGCACTAGTCACGCGTTAATATACGACGACTTGGCTGGGAGTAATCAAAAAACACTGTTTTCGTTAGAGCCCATAAATAACCAGCGTGTGGGTGTGTTTTTTGATATTAACGACATTGAAATTGGCTACTCAGCCGATATTTTTGAAGATGATGTTGAAACAAAAACACAAGATATACTGCTCTCGTATAGAAAATTTAAAAATTCTAAAATCACATTTAACTATCAAACGCTTGAAGGGCTGCAAAGCACGGCTAGCAATTTAAGCGGCAATCAAACAGATCAAATTTTCTCGCAAAATACACGTTCAACCAAGTTTGAGCTATCTGGCCAACACAATTTTTATACCTTCAACAATAAAGAGTCTTTGTTTGAGCATTTTTTTCTTAATAGGCCAAAGCTAAGCAGCAAATTTGATTTGTCGTTAAGTGTTGTTGGCGCTTGGTCTTTCAAGCATGTATCTCTTGAGAACAAAGATAATATTGTGTTTCAGGCTGATTTTTTTAATTCACCTGTGCCACAGGTCACTAAGTTAATTTCTAATTCGTATGGGGCGAGTATTGGCTCGCTTTTATCATTTTCGTTACCGCATAATGTTCACGTATTTGCTGAATACAAAGTAGGTAAAGGGCATATTCAAAACACAAACCCTGGGCTGGGGTTAAAAGATTCGGGCGCCGAAAAAGTCGAGGCATTCGGAGGTGGAATTTCTTGGACTTCCGACAATAAAAAACTTATGGTCGTACTACGTGCGTGGGAGCAAACAGGCCGGCATATAGATACTTCTTTTGGTGATTTGTCAGTAATTAAGTTTTTTTAGTATTGATCACCAAAATAGTAAATTTACCAGGAATACTATGAGTAAGAATAACGCAGTACCTCAGGCTTATGTGAAGCAAGAGGAAGGTTACCGAATTAAAGCCTTAAGATTGTACCCTTGGGTATGCGGGCGTTGTGCCCGTGAGTTTGAGTACTCTAATTTACGAGAGTTAACGGTGCATCATATAGATCATAACCACAGTAATAATCCAGAGGATGGCAGTAACTGGGAGTTATTGTGTATTTATTGCCACGACAATGAGCACAATAAATACCACGAACATATTATGTATGGCGGGTCGACTACAGAGCGAAAAGTTGAGGCTGCAACGCATTCTCCATTTGCCGATTTAAAAGCGATGCTTAATAAATCAAAGTAGCTACTATGATTTCAACTGTTTGGATAAAAACAAGGTTGTTACATCAGCTACTTTAATAAGTGACAGTTTATCTGCATGGCTCCATGAAATTTTTGAGCCAACACTTTCACAACAAATAACACCTAGCGGTTTGTTATCAATAAAGTAGATGTAATCAAGCAAGGAGTAAATGTTTGATGGTTCAAAATAAACCTTGGTTAAGTTTTTAGTGATTTCGTGGTTTCTCGCATCTGATGCGTCTAATACTTTATGCTCTAAAATATAGTCAAAGTATGCAGGAAAGTCTTCAGCTTTTAAAACTGCATTACTTACTATCTCATTTTTTTCATCAAGGCAAATTAAGCTATTAATGGCAGTATAGTCGTGATTAAACAACCATAGACTGACTCTGTCGGCATTTGAAATTAACTTTTTTAGCTCATTGCATATCTGTTTTAGCTTACGTTCACTCGTAATGTTTGGGTTACTAACTTTAACTGCTAAATTTTTGAGATTTGAGTTTTTTGGATTATAAACATTGAGCAAGCTATTTAAATGATCTTTATTAAATGGCTTCGTTAAATAGCCATCCATACCAATATTCAAATAGTGTTCAATATCTGGTTTCATGGTGTTGGCTGTCATGGCAATAATTGGCGTTGTTTTATCTGTTTGTTGCTCTCTAATTATCTTAGTGGCTTGCATTCCATCCATCACTGGCATTTGAATGTCCATAAAAATTAAATCAACATGGTTGGCAAAAAAGTAATCAACGCATTCTTTGCCATTTTCGGTAAATATTACTTTCGCATTATGAGCTTGTAGCATTTTACTTACGACAACTTGATTTACTTTATTGTCTTCGGCAACCAAAATAGTGCACCCTTGTAAATCGGTTATTTCTTGATTTGGTTTTAATAATTCATCGAGTTCTGATGTTTCAAAGCTTTGTTGGTAAGTAAATACAGAACCTTTATTTTCTTTACTCGTGAAGTTGATTTTGCCATTCATTAAATCACTTAGCTTGGTGCAAATGGAGAGGCCAAGTCCCGTGCCCCCGTACTTTCTAGATGTAGATGAATCTGCCTGATGAAACTCTTGAAATAAATTTTGCTGTGCAGCTTTACTAATACCAATACCCGTATCGATTATTTCAAATACAATATTTTGCGTGTTTAAGAGGTTCTCCTTTACAGTGACTTTAAACTCTACCTGGCCTTGTTGTGTAAATTTAATCGCATTTGAGCATAAGTTATTTAAAATTTGAGAAACTCTGACAGGGTCGCCTTTTAGGGTTGTAGCGATATTTTTATCTATAGATGGAATAAATTTTATGCCTTTATCTGTGGCTTGTTTCATTAGTGGATTAATTACATTGTTAATGACTTCGCTCAGGTTAAAGTTAATATTCTCAATATTTAACTTACCCGCTTCAATTTTTGAAAAGTCTAAAATGTCATTTACAATATTTGAGAGTATATTCGCGGAGCTTAAAATACTTTTTAGGGCGTTATCTTTTTGTATATTTGAAGTCTCTGCTAGTCCAAACTCAGCTAAATTTAAAATGCCGTGCAGCGGGGTTCTTAGCTCGTGCGACATATTTGCTAAAAATCGACCTTTTAGAGTGTTAGCTGTATCAGCTTCTTTTTTTAGTTCTTCAAGATTTTTATTATGTATTTGTTGTTGTTTTAATGCAGTGGCCAGCTTTCTGTTGTTTAACCTGAGCTCAAGTTGTGCGATAACTTCTTTGCCAAGTATTTTCAGTGCGTTAATTTGTGTTTGAGTTAGCTTTTTTGGCTGGTCGCTGATAACACATAATGTACCAATTGTGCTGCCACTAGGTGTAACTAGCGGTGTGCCCGCATAAAACCGAATGTTTGGATCGCTGGTTACTAGAGGGTTATCATAAAAACGTTCATCAAGTAGAGCGTTTTGTATTTCAAATACTTGGTCTTGCAGTATTGTATGAGAGCAAAATGCGATATCTCTTTCGGTGGAGTCTACATCGATACCATACTTTGATTTAAACCATTGCCTTTGTGGATCAACTAAGCTTATAAGTGATATGGGGGCTTCACAAATATCAGAAGCAAGTTGAGTTAAATCATCAAATACTTTTTCGGCTTCAGTATCTAATATTTCATACTCGTAAAGGGCCTTTAATCTAGATTCTTCGTCAGCTGGTATTTGTGCTTTTATCATAGTAATGCTCAATATTTATATAGATTCACTATAAGAGTAATTTAGTGATAATGACAACTTTAACATGTAGAACCGGCTAAAAAAAAGACATTGCATTTTGCTACTCTATTATTACTTTTTTGAAATGTTTTTTCTATTGTGACTAATATTGGTTTTTAAACTCGTATTTTAAAATCTGCTCTAAATACTTAAAAGTAACTTTGCTAAGCTTTTTAGTTGAGTAAGCTGTTATTAAAAAGGCCGAATCCCATTTAATGGTTCGGCCTTTTAAAGCTTTAGGTTAATAACAATAAGAGTTATTTTTTCTTTTCGCTTGGTACTGGTTGGCCATAATTAGGTGAACGAGGTCCATATAATAAGCCGTTGTAAACATCTGAAGAAAGTAAGCGTGTTGAAGTCATTGCTGCAATTTCAAAGCCTTTATCGGTTACCGTTTCAGCAATTTGATTGATTGCTGCAATAACAAGCATACCTACAAGGCCACCACCGCCATTACTTTGTTGTTCAGCTGAAGAGGCTCTTGCTTTACCTTGCCATAATTGCTCGCCAGTGCGTAAATCAACTAGTGAGGCTGACACAGTTACAGCTGTTTCGCTAGAAATTACAACATAGCTAGTACCGTATTCTTCAATAGTGATGTAAAGCGCAGAGTCTGCACCAAAAATTTCATGTAATTTATTCACCGGTACTTGGTGTACGTCGCTTGCAACAGTGAGGCCATTACCTTTAAAGGTTTGATCAACTAAAGCAACAGGAAAAACATAAAAACCGGACTCAGCTATAGGCGCGACCATTTGAGTCATCACACTGTATGGTGCAATTACTTCAGGTGTATTATTTAGCGGAGGTAAAATAATAACTGAGTGAGGGTCTGCTTGTTTAAATGCTGTGTAGTCATGTGCTGGTGGAGGTGAAACACAACCAGCGAGTAATGCGACTAATACGATCGCTGTGTATGATTTTAAATTAAGCATATTAAGCGCCTTTCGCAGATTTTAGAAGGAAGTCGATGTAATGAACTGATTCTGGGAAAAGTGATTTCTCAGTTTCGAAGTGAGTAGTGCCTAATGAAGGATTACCCGTTTCAAAGTACAGCATACCTAGGTGAGCATGTAAGCCAGGTGCAACATTCTTACTTTTGTTTGCGGCATCGGCAATAATTTGCTCAAGCATACTAATTTGCTCTTCGGCTGTTACGTCATCTGCTTTTAAATAGGCGTATACGGCAGTGCTATAGTCGCCGTAATAGTAAATAGGTTCTTTCGTTGAGTTACAACCCGTTAGGGCTATACAAACAAATGCTAAGGTAATTAGCTTTTTCATTATTTATTGCCCCATTGGCCAGCTTCAAGACCAGTAACTAACTTGTTAACGACTTCGCGAATAGCTAGGTCAAGTACTTTGCCATTTAATGTGGCATCGTATGAAGCTGTGCTACCAAAACCAATAACTTCACGTTCTGATAGGCTGTATTCACCAGCACCTTGCACTGAATAAATAACTTCTGATGTAGTAACATCAACAACATTAAGCGTTACTTTAGCATAAGCAATTTGCGATTTACCTTTACCCAATAAACCAAAAAGCTGGCGATCGCCAATGGCTTTACGGCCAAACTCTGTTACATCACCAGTTACAACAAATTTAGCACCGCTAAGAACTTGTTTTGTACCTGTTAACTTTGCCTCTTCCGCAAGGGCTGCCATATTGTCGCGATCAAGTACACTAAAGCGATTTGTTTGTTGTAAGTGGCTCATTAGTGTTGTTTTTGCTTGGCTACCTAAACGGTCTTGGCCTGATGCAAATATACCATTTTGAAAGCTCGAACGGTTTACAAACTGACCTACGACTAGTTTGCTTTTTGCACCTGAGTAGGTTGTGTTATAGCTAGCAACAGTTGGTGTTTCTATTACTTTTGATGATGTTGTAGCACACCCAGCTAAAGACGAAGCTGTAATTGCAGCGATTACAATTGTTTTAATGTGGCTTTGGTTAATTCGCATAAATTTTTGTCCATATAGATAATTGCAGAAGTTTTTATTGATAGGCGCTTGATTTTTATACTTATAAGTCAATTACTTATTTCAAGAGTCCATTCAACTTACTTTATAAACAAAAGTTGATGTAAATACAATGTTATTTATGTTTTATACAGATACACACAATGAAAAAGAATAAATTCTTTGTAATAACAATGCTAATTCATTAGTTTTTAAATTATTGAAAGCCTTTTTCTATAGTTGATATACAAGGAGATTTATTGCGCGCTGAGTTGTTAATTAGTAATTTTATTCAATTAACTGTAATTTTTAAAACCAATCGGCTGCAACTTGTAGTGGGGAAGGATCGCCTTTTTTAGATACCTAAAACACTAAGGCTTGCTTTGTTGGCGATATTTTTTTAGCGCGAGGCAGGGTTAAGTCAGCTAATGATAATTGCTGCTTGGTCTGCATGTTATTTTGCTCGTAGCCAATAACAACAAAGTCGTGTTTTAACTTATGGCCTGCGTTTTCGCCGCTGTGTATTGGTGTTTCTATGCCAAAGCCTAACAGAGCTACATGGGCTATTAAGTTTTGGTCAGTATTATCTTCGATATTAACAGTATCGTATTCGAGATTAATTTTACTGTTGTTTATAGTCGCTTTTAAATTACCTAAATAACGGGCTTTAGCTACAGGAATAGCTTGTTTATAAAACCAACCTTGTCACCCGTTGCCGTTAACCATAAATCTTGGAGTAGCTACAATCCTACTTTTACCAAGTGCCTTATAAGTGCGTTGTCTGTTACTAAACACAGCAGAGGCAAACGGGTCTTTCCAACCCAAATAATTCCAATAAGTAACATGAAAATTAATAGGGATTAAATCAGTCCATAGTTTTTCATCATCTGTAAACGTTGAAATCCAGCCCTCTGCTGGTGGGCAGCTACTGCAACCTTGCGATGTGTAAAGCTCTAAAAAGGTAGTCGGATTGGCTGTACTGGAAATAGTTACTTGCTCAGCAGCTTGGCTTTGAAAGCAAAAAATTATTAACCCAACAAGTGAGATTAAAAATGGATGGGATAGTGCTTTAAAAGGCATGTTACTTCTCGCAAAGGCTGATATTGCATTCAGCCTAAATGATATTTACGAATGTAGTATCACGAAATACTCACAATTAAATCACGTTTTAACTGTGTATTTTACTTAGTTAAAACTTAATTTGAACACCTGCTCAAGTTGTGCTTTAATCGTTGCTCAATTATTGAGGAACTTTACATGATTAAATTTTATTTTCACCATACTCCTAACCCAATGAAGGTTGCACTCTTTTTAGAAGAAACAGGCTTACCGTTTGAACTTGTTCCTCTTGATACTTTAAAAGGTGAGCAACATACACCTGAATTTAAAGCAATTAATCCAAACGCTAAAGCGCCAGCAATTGTTGATGGTGAAACACGTGTGTTCGATTCGAATGCTATTTTAATGTACCTTTCTGAAAAGTATGGGAAGCTTGAAGGCAAGGGCGAGGACCGCGCTGAAATGCTGTCGTGGTTAATGTTTATCGCATCGGGTTTAGGTCCGTATTCAGGGCAAAGTGTTCACTTTAGACACATGGCGCCAGAAGGGCTTGATTACGCGGTTAATCGCTATTTACGTGAAGCGCAGCGCCATTACGAAGTACTTGATACTCACCTTGAAGGTCGTGACTTTATAGTGGGTGATACGTATACCATTGCTGATGTATCTGCATGGGGTTGGATTGATAAAGCACCGGTTGTACTGGGCGAAGAGGGCTTAGCACCATATCCTAATCTTAAGCGCTGGTTTGAAAGTATTAATAACCGCCCAGCGGTTGCACGCGCACGCGTAATTGGTACTGATGTGGCATTTAAAAAAGAGTTTGATGAAGACGCTAAAAAAGCGTTTTTCCCTTCAAATTACCCAAAAGTATAAAAAGTACTTAATACAAACAGCAGAGCCAGCTAGCTGATCTGCTGTTTAGTATTTTATGGATGTGTGAGCGCCTCTTAATTTTCATCTGCCACGAATAAATTAACTTCCTCTGTATGCTGGCTTACGCTATTTCTTTTTAGGGCGATGTATAGGTCTGAGTGAATGTATATGCCCTCTGTTCCTGACTTCATACCGGCAATTTCAAACCATGAGAGCAGCTGGCGTTTTCTGCCTGCAAGTTCAAGCCTTATATCGCGCTTTTTAAATATAACGTCGAGGTCGGCAATGATTGGTATTTTCTTTTATGTGATTAAAGTGATTGCTAAATTAACTGGCATGAGGTTGAACACATGGTTCATCCACAGTAATTTAAGCATAGATCCAAAGAAATAAAAAACGGGCCTTCATGAAGTTATAAGTATTCAAATACAAATTATTTAGGCTAACTTAAAGCCATATATCCTCAAACTTGACTCCGAGGGTATGCTATTAATTTAACACCTTGTTGATAGCTAGGCTTATCAACAAGGCGATACTGAATTATTACTTTTTAGTTGCTTCGAGGTTTGAAATATTTTTTGTATATTCTACACGGTGATTTATATGGACATTAATTATTGTAGTGCAGAGTTCGCAACAAAAATAATAAGGTTAGAATAATCGATGAATTTAAATAGGTACTAAAAGTATTAAAAAACAAAGGATAACCCCTCCACCTCTAATTTACACGTAAGCTTATTTACTTTGGGAGTTGAGTTATTACTCGTCAATCAAGTTGGTGTTAGTCTTGCAAATGCTTTTATGATGATAAAGTGAATTTATTAGTCGTATTTTCAATTATCAATAATTTTTATTAATTAGTGTTAGTAGTTTTACTAAACCACTATTTATTTAATGCGGAGATAATAGCCATGAAAGCGAATATAAGCAGTGGAGATAAAGCCACTAAAGTGGGTGGTATTTTTGACAGCGAACATAAAGCTAAAGCAACCTTTGATATTTTAAATAATGACGAGAATTTTGTAAAACAAAGCATAAGGCTAATTCCACCTCACGATCAACATTACGATGAAAAGGTTGAGCCTGAAGATAAAAAAATTGCTAAAACTATGTTGAAATCACACTTAGTATTTGCCGTAGTTGGTCTTGTTGTTGGTGTGATTATTGCCAGTATACTCTTTTTATTAGAGTTTGAATTTTTACAACAACACATCCTAGAAACATATGTTTCGATAGGTATTCTTTGTACTTTTGTTGGTTTACTAATTGCTGGAGCTTTTTCGTTAAGGCCAGATCACGATGATTTGATCAATAATATAAGAGAAGCAACTCGCTCGGGTCTGTGGGCGATTGTTGTACATACCGATTCCCACGAGAAAATGGAAAAAGCAAAAGATCTTATGCAGCCACACGCTGTATCAATATCGACGACTTTATAATGCTAATTGACATAATAATTTAACCAACAAGGTTGTATAGTAGTGTTGTTGGTTAAACCGTATTATAACTTAGCTGCTCTATTGATGTGACTTCAATATCAGAAGCCTGTTAAGAATTTAGTTATTTTAGCCCATTAAATAGCTTATGTAGTGAATTGAAAATAACTTACAGGGCAATCAGGGGGCTTAGCTGTTTAACTAATCATAAAATACAGTTACTCTTTTTTATTTTATTGCCGTTTATAATTTACAACACGGCTAATTCTTCCTAATTGGTATGAGCTTCAAATAAGGTAACTTCGTCGGTAGGCTGGCTTACACTATTTTTTTGTAGCGCAACATATAGATCGGAGTGAATATATATACCTTCTTTTCCTGACTTCATTCCTGCAATATCAAACCACGAAAGTAGTTGGCGTTTTCTACCTGCAAGTTCAAGCCTTATATCGCGCTTTTTAAATATAACGTCGAGATCGGCAAGCATGGCCATTACACTTAAATCTAAGTGAGTAAAGCAAGGTACTGCATCAATTATTACGCATTGTGTATCGTCTTTTTGTCTTGCATATTGCTCAAGTAATCTGCGTTTAAAGTAGCTGGCATTAAAGTAAGTTAAAGGTGAATTAAAGCGATAGATAAACACGCCTTGCACTGCTTTTGCTTTATCTGTGGCGTCTAAACTTCTTACTACACCGTTAACATCTACGCCGAGTATATTGTCGGTTGGACGCATAACAGTGCGAATAAATTGAAATAACCCTAGTAATACAGCAAGTGTGATCCCTGGTATAACGCCAATAAATAACACAGCAAGTAAGGTGGCTGAGGCGAGATAAAATGCCTGTTTGTCTTTTCGTTTTAATTGCCAAACAGCTTTTAAATCGAGTAAATGGACAGAGGCAATAATAAGTACAATACCTAGCGCTGCGCTTGGAATAAATTCAAGTGGGGCTGTTAAAAATACAGCTATGAGCGCAATAATGGCCGCTGCAATTATTGATACTAACTGCGTTTTACCACCTGTTGCATCGTTAACAGCGGTGCGTGAGTCGGCGCCACTGACTGCAAAACCTTGCGAAAGAGCTGACGCTATATTGGCAATACCCAACGCTCTAAATTCTTTATCGGCGTCTATGTCGTAGCCATTTTTAGCAGCAAAGCTGCGGGCAGTTAGCATCATACTAACAAAGCTCACGATGGCTAAGTTAAGTGCGGGTACCACCAGCTCACGAATAATCCCTAAATCAAAAACAGGGGGATTAAAAACGGGAAGCCCGCCAGTTACGGTGCCAATGGTTTTTATATCAAATTGTTTTAAATCAAAAATCCATACCAAAAGTGCACCAAAAGCAATAGCAAACATAGATGCAGGCCACGTGGGCTTTATCCGTTTCATGGCAAAATAGACCGCCAGTGTAAACAAAGCCATTAATAAGGTGGGAACATGTGTTTGCGCTAGGTATGTGGGCACACCACCGAGGCGTTCAAGTAAGTAGCGCTCATCAAAAGTAAAACCAAATACTTTAGAAAATTGACCCACAATAATAGTGATGGCTACGCCGTTTAGTAAGCCCATTAAAATAGGTTTAGATAAAAAGTCGGCTAATACACCTAACTTAAATTTACTGGCTATAAAGCACCAAAAGCCGGTCATGGCGGTCATGGTGACAACAAGTTGCCAATGCTTAAAGCTGTCACCTGCAGCAAGAGGTGTTACTACAGCGGCAATAACGGCGCAGGTTGCGGCATCAGGGCCGACTATTAATTGTTTTGAAGTGCCGAAAAGTGCATATAGCATCATTGGCAGTATGCAAGAGTATAACCCTACGGCGGCGTTAACACCGGTTAGTTGTGCGTAAGCAATGGCAACAGGTAAAGCCACTGCAGCTACTGATAGCGCCGCCCTTACATCATCAGCAAACCATTGGCGTTCATAGTGCAGCAATGTATTTAAACCGGGCATAAAATTATATAAACGCGACAGCACCTTAGTTTTCCTGCTAATAGTTACAACGTTTTGATAGTAAATTTAATATTCAAATAAGTATAGCTAGGACGACGGTTATTTTAATAAATTGCAGGTGATTATTTATCAAGATATTAAATTTATAATTTGGCAAAAAAGTGAAAATTGAATTTTCCTGAGGTGTCTTTTAATCAGCTTATGTGCGTAGTATTAATGTACTGATATTGAGCACCTCAAGAAATCACTAAATCTAAAATCTAGTTTTAAATTTTTTAAGATTATTTAGCACCACATGCCGGATATAACTCAAGCACCTCTGTTACTACTTGTCCAAATAAGGCTTGTTCTTGCTGTGTTAAATCTATAGCAGGAATAAATGACATTGTGTCTGTTAATTCCGAGGTAATGATTTGATAAAAGGTCATCGCTGTAAGGACATTCCCAGCATAGGATGCATGATTACCGTCGGCACTATGAAGGTTTATACTAGGCATTATTTCTAATACTCGATTCCACACGAAGCCAACTGGCGCTATGCAGCTAGGTTGTTTTTGACTGATTGCTAAATGGAGGTCGTAAACCTGCTTTGCTTCTGCTGGATCCCCTTTTTGAGGATGCTCTGGAAATAAAATAGGTGTAATTTTATGCTCTTTTGCGTTCGAGAGTAATCGCTCAGTTGCGCTTGTAGGGTAGTCAGTCGAACCTGATTGTGAGTACTTTTGGCCTTGAAAAATTGCATGACTCCAGTTATCACTTTTTAATTTATCGACATTCGCATTTACTGCGACTATTTCATCTAAAAATCGACCACTGACAGTCATTATTTTGACTGAAGTGCTAGGTAACTGGCTTGTAATAATTATTTCTAATAAGCCCCCTAACTGTGAACTATGGCTATTACCATAGATAATTATTTTGTAGTCACTTAAGGGACTGTTATTAATAACCGCTTTTGATTGTGGTATTTCAATGCGTTCAGCCTCTTTTGTTTTACTTCCCCCAGAGCCGCATGCTGTTAATAATAGTAATGATAATGTGATTGATATTGTTGTTATGTATTTTAGAAACATTGTTAATTCTTTTTTCGTACCAATTATAAGTACAGCTTTAGAATACTAGACATTTTATAACCAAGCTGCAAGGTTGCTGGTTTTTAGTGCAATGTATGGTGCTTAGTTTGTGCGCTAAAAGTGAAGTGCAGAAGGTTGATATTGTTTACGCGGTATTTAAATTTTAGTTTGGGGTATTATTCAATGATAATTTTATTGCTTTAAATAAATATTTAGTTATAAAAATTGTGCGATGTTTTAACACAAGTGCCACTTTTTTATAGACGTAAAAAAGCCTGCATAAAAGCAGGCTTTAGTTTTTAGGGAAAATTAAAATTTAGCGCGAATACCAAAGCTGTAACGGCGATCCGCTTCAGTGTACTTCCAAGCACCACCTAGTTCAGATAGGTAAATAGAAGGCTCACCCGTTAAGTTGGTCGCATTACCTACTAAGGTCACGTTTTCGTTAATATCCCAGCTTGCAGAGAAGTCTAACTGGCCTCTGTCGTCACGGTAGTTATTACCGTAAACAGTACCTTCTGCTGAAATACTGCCGTCTGAGTTAATATTTTCTACACGTTTCTCGTTTTCAGTATCTAAGAAACTGTCACGGTAGTTATAAGCTAGACGAGTAGAGAAACCTTCGTATTCCCAAAATACTTGTAAGTTATACGTATTTTTAGAAATATCTAATAACGGGTTACCGTTTGGTTGCTCGCTGTCTGCGTATGTGTAGTTTGCGTTAATGCCTAAGCCAGAAAATGCACCAGGTAGGTCTGTAAAGAACTGTTGATAACCAACTTCAAAGCCTTGTACTGAGCCGTTTTCACCGTTTACATTTTTAACAGTATCGATACCCGTTAGTCCTGCGTCACGTAAGCCTGCTACATGGTTAAAGCCATCAGCATCTACTGGGAAGTCAGTTGCATCCGAGTAAACTAGGTTGTCTTGTGAAACACCTGCAACGTCAAGCTGACATACTTGGTTCCATTGAGTTACGTTTTGACCTGTTGAAGTGCTTGATGCAGCTACACAGCTACTTTCGTTACTTAAGAAAGATTCAACATCTTTATAAAATACTGCGAAAGAAATTACGTTACCTTGGTCAAAGTAATGCTCTACAGATAAGTCGTATTGCGTTGCACGATATGGTTCTAAATCAATAGAGCCTTGCGTTGCACCTGTAATGTCGTTATTAACGTCAAATGCAGGGCTTAGTTCGCTAAAGTCAGCGCGGCGCATAACTTTTGCAGCAGCAAAGCGGAATAATGTTTCGTCTGAGTAGTTATACGTTACGTTTAAGCTTGGTAAAAAGTCGCTGTAGTCATTGTCGCCAGTTACTTTTTCGCCATTAAGAAATACGCTTGATTCTAAATCTGTAGTTACATAACGACCACCCACAATTGCAGTGATGTTATCAAAGTCTAAGTAGGCTGATATATACACGGCAGCAGTATCTTCAACTACGTTACGGTATGCGCTTTCTTGGAACTCTTGGTTATCTGAAAGACTCCCTGTTGACGCTAGGTTAGTACCTGCAAGTAACTGCTGAAGCTGAGCGTAAGTATTGGCCGGGTTAGATAAACCGTTGTAGCTTAAAAAGGTTAGTAGGTCATTTTGTCCCGAATGACCTAATTGGTCAAATGAGTTGTCGTGGCTAACTGTTGTAAAGCTATTTGAAAAAGCAGCGTTGTAGTCATCAACCCATAAAGTGGCTAACGAACCGTCTGAGTCGTTAAATGCATTTTTATAAATGTCTTTAATTTCTACTTTGTATTGCTCATATTCGTAATCGCGGTTAGTAACACGTACACCCGCTTTTACTTTAGATACCCAGCTTAAGCTGCTGAGTGGCTCAAACATTTCAACATCAAAACGAATAGCTGTTTCGTCATTGTCTGTTCTTCTATCTTCACTTTTAAACGTACGAAGTGCTAAGTTTTGTGGGTCAGTAAATGCATTAGGATCTGAATGAATGATGCTTGGTAATTTATTACCGTCTTGAGAAAATGCACCATCATATAAATGATTTGTTAGCTGAGTTCCACCACTTGCTTCAAATGTTGATTTTTCGATTGGGCGAAGTGTAAATTCAGAATCAGGTCTTACGCTTTCTGATGATGCTACCGCAATTTCACCTGAGATTTTGATACTGTCAGTAAGGTTCCACTCTGCACCAAGTGCATTTGAAAACGAGTCAGTTTCACGAAAGTCACTGTATGTTTTTGGAATACCAAACTCGTTTGTTAACGTGTAATTATTTACGCCGTTAGCATCTTGAGTTGTATTTGCATCTGTTGATAGTGAACCTGCGACACCTAAAATAGAGTTACCAGCTTGTTCACCTGAGCGCTTTGTGCCGCTTAAATCAAGATACACCATGCCATTACCAGATTGTGGTGCCCATTGAAGAGATAAATTTACAGCAGTTCGTTTACGCTGCTCTACGTATTGTTCAACACTGTGCTCGTCTCTTACGATAGCGTTGCCACTAGGTGTATTACCTTCTTGGCCATTAATTTCGATATCTTGAGGTTTAACACGGCTAGATGTTTCATCTTGGCGAATTTCGCGATCTTGGAATGAAAACATAGCAATGGCACCAAAGGTACCCATTTCATCAAAGTCCCAGTTGTTACCAATTGAACCACTAAAAATAGGAGCTACATTTTCTGTTTTATCAGCGTATTCGCCATCTAATGAAACTGCGCCAGTTAGTTTATCTAACTCTAATGGGCGAACTGTCTTTAAACTAACTGTTCCGCCTAATGCACCCTCAATCATATCGGCAGTAGGAGACTTAACTACTTCTACTGTTTTTAAGAAGCTTGATGGGTAATCTTGCAAGCTAATGCCGTCACGAGAGTCACCAATAGTAGAGCGACCATTTAATTCAACACGGTTTTGAGGTAAGCCACGAATCGAAACACTGTCACCCACACCAAAATCGGTATTAATAGATACGCCAGTAATACGTTGCAACGCTTCTGCAATATTATTATCTGGTAACTTACCAATGTCTTCAGCAACAATTGCATCTACAATACGTCCGTCAGTACGCTTAAGCATAGCGGCGGCTTTCATACTGCCTAGCATGCCTTTTACTTCAATAACTTCAATGTCTGCAGCTGCCGTTTCTGAAGCTGCGGGAGCCTCTTGCGCTGCAATATTTGAAGAAGCCATTAATAAAAGGGCTGCGGCACTGATTGTTGTAGAGCTACTTCTTTTATGCTTATTAATTAATGTTGAAGTAATTTGATTGAGTTTCATGTATCTCTCCCGTTTGGGTACGACTTGCGTCATTGTGTGTGTGTTGTTACTTGATTTGGTTAACCAATTTAACTGTTTCTTTCCTGTATCGTGTCATACAGGTGGTATGGTTGAAATTAATCCAATTCAACTTTATTTACAACCTTTGTTTACCAAAATTTCACAATGTGTATTACAAAAACCTCTTTTATTTTGCTTATATTTAATAAATTTAATGGCTTATAGGGTGTTTTTATTTTTTGTATTTTGAATGAATTTTATTGAAGTATCTTTACCAAAGGCATTTTTATATATTATTTGTACTATTTAATACATTTGTTAGTACTATTTTAAATTTTATGTCGTACTTTTATACGTGTTTAGTTTACTTTTTAAGTGATATTGAATTGGAAGAGCGACCATTAAAAGTTCTAAATGATTTATAAATTTGCGAAATAGTGGAGAGGTTAAAATAATCAAAAATAATTTTGGTAATACCAATTTTCTATTGTTTTTATATTGATTTTGTACTAGCTGGGGTGGGGGCGGTAAGCTAGGTAGCGATAAATAGATTTTTACGCAAAAAAAAGCCCAGCATAACAATGCTGGGCTTTCTTACTTTAGATGTATTAGCTTTGTAATTCGCCTGTAGATGATTCTAAATGTGCTCGTATGAACCACTGAAATTGCTCTAAATCGGCTAGTTGGCTGGTGATCATATCTTCAGAGACCGGATCTAGCTCAGAAAGAGTCTCAATTGCTTTGCGGTGATCGGCATTAACGCCATTATATACTTTATCAAGCGCAGCCAAATGTTCGGTTACTAGGCCTTTGCCTACTGAGTATTCGTCCCAAGTACGGCGATCTACAATTGATTTTGGTGTGCCAACAGGTACTGCACCAAGAGTCGCAATTCGCTCTGCAATTGTATCTGTCATTTCGCGTACAATGTCTACTTGCGGGTCTATCATTTCGTGTACGCCAATAAAATTAGGTCCCACTACGTTCCAGTGAATATGCTTTAAAGTTAGTTGTAAGTCTATCAATGCAACCATGCGGTTATCGAGGGTAGCTATTGTTTTTTGGGCTGATTCGTCACTCATACCTGGCGCGGTAAATTTAGTTGTTTTGTTTGATTCGTTATTGTTACTCATAATTTCTCCTACATTAAGTAATGTGTTGCTCATATAATATGTTGCGTTATGAGCATGACTTAAACTTAATGAAGCAACTGTTATGCCGTAAGTGGCTTTATTTTAAAAGTGATTCAAAAACAATTGGTTATATTTTAAATTAAGGTTTCTAAGGCTGCAGAGGAGATTGGGTTTTTGAAAAGCCTGCATATATTTGTAAAATATGCAGACTTCGATTTAGTTACTCTTAGGTGTATTTAAACGTTGGCTATGTATTCGTGCGCTTTTAAAACATCGAGCGGCACTATTTCTAATGATTTTTTATTTGTAGCCTCAAGCAACACTGGTGGCGCAACGTTTGCTGAAATAGCATGAAGCCATCTTACTGCACACAAGCACCATTTATCACCGGCTTTTAAACCTTCGAAATCGTAAAGAGGGTTCGGGCTTATTAAATCGTTACCTTGTGATTTTGAAAATTGTAAAAATTCATCAGTCATAATTGCACACACACTGTGATTGCCAAGATCTGATTCTGGTACATAACAAAACCCTTCACGTGTGTAGCCACCATTACCGCAACATAGTTTTAAGCGTGTGCCGAGTACATTAAATTGATTCGCCATGAAATACCTTAATTTGTGGTGTTTAATAAATTTACTCTAACAGGAGTAACTCGCTTGAGATAGCTATAAAACTTAAAAGAGGGAAGGGCTACACAAACTTAAGCCCGCAGCAAATTGCGGGCTTAGTATTGTTTATTATTTAATACGCAGCGCCATACAATCGCTATGACCGTTTATGATCATGCTTTTATCAACACGCACGCCACCACCAGAGTATTTACCGGCGGCTGTAAAACTACATATTTGTACAAAGTAGTCGTCTACTTTAGGCAGTGCAAATAGTTGTTGGTATATTTGGTCTTGCTCTGCAAAGTGCCCCATTGTTTTTTCTATAACTTGCTGCTGCTCATCAATAAGTTGAATATTAGCGCCACAGCGTCCTACTATTGGTTTAACTACATAACCGGATTGTAATAACTCGTCGTTAAGCTCAAACGCGGTATTAAGTAAATATTTATGATTAGGGAATAAGCTCCACAGTATTGGCAAAATAGCCTTGTTACTTGGAATTAATGTCCACAGCGGTTCAAACACCATGACATTTTTACGCAGTAATACATCGACTAAGCGTGGCGTTTCACCAGCTTTGAATTGTGGTTCAAAGTTATCACCTAATGATTGGTCGGCTTCACACTCTTCACGAATTTGATCAAGTGCGGTTTCCCACGACCAGGTTTTCCATACGTAACTCAGTTGTGCGCCATCAGTATCTACTATGTTGCCTGACTCATTCCAGCGAAGTGTGCTTAAGCCAATTACTAGCTTACATTCAAAGCCTGCGGCTTCAATAGCTTCTTTCATAAATAATGCGTGGTAATGTTCTTCTGGTTCATCATCTTGCAGAATATGAACAAGACCTTTTACCTCACTTTTTCGCCATGCTTTTACGAGATCTTTAAATAAATTTTGGCCTGCATCTACACCTGTTTTAACACTAAAGTGTTTTGCCCACTTTCCCTGAACTTTGCCGCTTTCCATGTAACACGATGCCGAATCGCAATTGTATTCGTAAACTTTTAAACCTGCTGCTGTTAAGGCAAAGTCAAACCGGCTGGTAATTAATTGGTTTAAGCGGTTATCCCACGATTGGCGAATTTTATTAAGCACAACATCGGGTAAATTAAACTTTTCTAATAACTCAGGGTGCTGCAATACATAGTCGGTTGCATGCATAAATAAGCCATGCAGCTCATTTGTTGCATGCTCAATGCTTTGCTGCGCCGTTTGAGATATTGCAAAGTAATTATGCTGATCCTCATCTACGGATGTAAGTTTATGGCCTTGCATCATTTCTACGTAGGCAGCTTCATCGTCATTCGCAATATTTAACCATGACTTGTTTGCTTGGCCTGTATCTGCTGCTTTATGGGCTTCTATAGTAAATAAGTCAGTGTTTAGCTCAAACGTTGGTTCAGCATATTCTGTTTCATCAGTTTGTGTCATCCAACCTAAAATAGTGGCGTCGCTGTAAGAGCACTCAATCCAATAGTCGCCATCTTTAGTTACTTTTGCTTTTAGTTCACGGCACCAGTTTTGATTTGTTGGCCATATTTGATGCCCTACATTTTGCTCAGCAAGACGTATTTTATCTTCATGCACTTCAACAATGACAGCAACATGACCTGTTTCTTCAAACTCGCCGCCTTCTTCCCATATAAGTAAACTACCTACTTGAGGGTGATGTTTAGCACCATTTTTAAACGCGTTTAGTGGCAATCTGTTTTGGCTATTTACATCGCGCACTGAACGCAGCTCAAAAATATCGTAAGCCATGGCTATGTCATCAAAAATATAACCATGATTGAGGTACATCCATCTACGGGCAAATTCAACGCATTGCCATTTATAGCCCATGTAAATACCGTCTAGGTAACTACGATAGGCGCTACGATTAGGATAAATGCTTTCATCAGCCGTATCATAATCAGATGAGTAAACAGCAACATTACCAGGTGCATAACCTAATAAAGTACCAAAATCACTAGCAGAAGATTTCATAAACAAAGATGTTCAAAATAAGGTGTGATAATTTGCTGACTATATGAGCCAAACTGCGTTATAGCAAGATATTACTGGGTATAATCTTTAATTAAATATTGGTGCTAAATAGGGCTTAAAATTATATTTTATTAATCCATAGTTTTAAAAGCAGTAGTTAAGAAATCCCTCCTTCAAAGTGTTTATACATGTAAAACTGAACCTATATTCGTACTTTAGTTAATTTTTTGTTAAACCATTGCGTTTGGCATAGCAAAACTAGCTAAAAGTTTTAAAACAGGAAAAACAATGGAAGACATAATAAACAACATTGATATTAATCAATATTTACCCGCTGCAATTACGTGGGCAACCAACATATTACTAGCAATTGCAATTTTACTTGCGGGCTTATGGTTAGCGGGCAAAGTACGCAATTTAATTATTGGCTTGTGTCATAAATACACTCATCTTGACGATACGTTTTTTCGCTTTTTAGGCAGCATGGCTCGCTACATCATATTAGCGTTCGTTATTATTGCTGTGTTAAATCGCTTTGGTGTACAAACAGCCTCTATTATTGCTTTACTCGGTGCTGCGGGACTTGCTATAGGCTTGGCGTTACAAGGTGCAATGTCGAACCTTGCCGCAGGCGTTATGTTGCTAATATTTAGACCTTATAAAGTGAATGACTTTATTGAGGCTGCAGGGCGTTTTGGTAAAGTAACAGAAGTAGATATGTTTACTACTATTTTACAAACGTTCGATAATCAACAGGTTATTATACCAAATAGTCAAATTTGGGGCGCGCAAATTATAAACCATTCACATCATCCAATTCGTGGTGTAGATATGCATTTTGGTGTTGCTTACGGTGAAGATACAACGGCTGTACGTAAAGTTATAGATGGGGTCGCACCCACACATACTAAAAGATCCAGCGCCTTTTGTTGAAGTAGAAACTCTTAACAACAGCTCAGTAGACTTTTTAGTAAGGCCATTTTGTAAGGGCGAGCATTACTT